>Ga0207991_1001355_pt1 | contig 15005 bp, 21 predicted proteins | sample ETN07SmetaG_FD_185786 | JGI IMG/M metagenome (GOLD analysis project Ga0207991, IMG submission 185786) | Marine microbial and viral communities from oxygen minimum zone, Eastern Pacific Ocean - ETNP2014F14-07SV275 (SPAdes) (version 2) | ecosystem: Environmental > Aquatic > Marine > Oceanic ... | reverse complement strand
CATTAGAGGTTTCAAAGCGGGAAACATAGAGAGTGGATTAGAAGAGATAGTTTTTTCTCCTATTGTTGAAATCATTAGTTCTTCTGGAGTCTGAACTGGTTCTTGCTTTAATGAAATCTTTGAACCAGTTTCCATTTTTTCTATGCTAATCCAATCATTCTTTTTTGCGTTGGCAATTGCTGCGTTAAAGTCAGGTCCCTGCAAACTGCTTCGAATTTCATCAAATGTTTTGGGACCATCTTTAACAAGATTTACAAGTCTTCGCTCAGGCAAACCGTTTTTCAGAGCATCTAGACCGTTTTTTCCAAGGCTTGAAGAAATCTTGATAGTTTCACTTACATCTGCAAGTTTTTTCTGGCGAAGCCATTCTACTCCACGCCTAATTTGATCCATTGATAATTTGGTTTCCTGAACCAGTTGTTCTTCGGTTAAATTTGGCTCTGATTGCAAAGCCTTGACAATTTGTTTTTCAATGTCATGTAGAACATGGAACAATAGTTCATCGTTTGAAAATCACTTAATTAAATTAGCTGGGACAATTGTTACAGTTTTTTTGATTAGAAAGTAGTCAAAATAATGGAATAAGACTTTTTAACACTAAATCAAAGTCAAACTTCAATGACAGATGATTTTGTTGTTACACCTTGGAACGTTGAAGGTGACATTGATTATGATAAACTAATCAAAAGGTTTGGGACACAAAAAATTACTCCAGAACTTTTAGCAAAAATTGAGAAATTTACCAATGAATCACATTTCATGCTAAGAAGGGGGATTTTTTTCTCCCATAGAGATTTGAACAGGCTTTTAGATGACTATGAAAAAGGTAAGAAATTCTTTCTATACACCGGTAGAGGTCCATCAGGTCATACACATATTGGTCATTTGGTTCCATGGGTTTTTGCAAAATGGCTTCAAGATAAGTTTGATACAAAAATGTATTTTCAGCTAACAGATGACGAAAAATTCTGGTCAAAAAAAGATATGACATTAGAAAAAACATCAAAGTTTGCACTTGAAAATGCTCTTGACTTTATTGCATTGGGTTTCAAGCCTGAGAATACTAAAATCATTATTGACACAAAAAACATCAAAACATTATATCCGATTGCAGCGCAATTTGCAAAAAGGATAAACTTTTCAAACACAAAGGCAGTTTTTGGATTTGACAATGAGACCAATATTGGAATGATATTTTATACCTCGTTACAATCTGCTCCATGTTTTATAGAAGATATGCCTGTACTGATTCCGTTTGGAGTTGATCAGGATCCTCATTTTCGAATTACCAGAGATGTAGCACCAAAAATCAACAAACCAAAACCAGCACTGATTCATAATATTATGATTCCAGCCCTGGGTGGTCCTAAAGGAAAGATGTCTGCATCCAATGAAAATGAAACAATATACACTACCGACTCTCCTGAAGTTGTAAGAAATAAGATTAACAAATATGCATTTTCTGGCGGTCAACCAGACATAGAGGAACATAGAAAAAAAGGCGGCAACCCTGACATTGATGTTTCATTTCAATATCTCAGAATCTTCTTTGAACCAGATGATAAAAAACTCCAGCAAATTCATGATGATTATAAATCGGGAAAGATGCTAACCGGTGAGCTTAAAGAAATTCTAATTGAAAAAATTAATAAATTTTTGGCAATACACCAACAAAAACGTGAAGATGCAAGAAGCCAACTTGATGAATTTCTGTTTAAAGATTGAACCAGATAACAGTTTTCTGCCAAGATAAGTATGAAGCCCAAAAACTTGCTAGTCTAATTTTTATCAAGGGAGAAAAGGAACTTTATATCACAGAAATTTTGGATGTAATAGAAAATGAGATAATTTTATCACTAAAAGACAAATCTGCTCATAGTGTTGTTTTTAAAGACAACAGCCAGGTATCAATTTTTACAGATTTTGTCCAGTCTGTATTAGAAAAAAAACAGAAAATAAAAGATGTTATTATTATGGAAAATACTTTGAAAATTATAAAGGAGTAAATTTACACCAATGTTTTGTCCACTTCTGAACTTAGAATTTCCTCAACTTTCAAAAAATAAAGTCTTGTAGAGTCTGGCATCTTTTCCAAATTGTAATCGACTACTTGCATAAAATAACGAACTGCTCTTTTTGAAATATTGATGTCGAATTTCAACGGTAAAATTGGATCTGCTTTCACACTTATTTTATCTGACAACCAAGGTGGGGCAATCTCTATTGTTTCGTTGATGATTTTCTTATACCAAAAATCTATGCTTTCTGGGTGGAGACCTTGTTTTTGACAATCAACATCATTTTCAATTTTGTTTAATATTTTGTTTGTAACGCTCATATTGTTAACGTGCGAAATTTCCTGTTTTATCCAAGTTACTCAAAGATAGGCACGTTGATTGTCAATTCAAATTTCCACTAGTATCAATCTCAGAGTTCTTGATTCTGGTGCTTGAGATGGCTTTCCCATCCTTGGCTAATACCATTGGTACCACGACTATTTCCACCGGTAGCAAATTTCTCTCTGCCCTCAATTCGTTAAGATGCACCCCCTTGCCACTAGTCTCCTCGCTTACAACGAGTGCTTTCACGGAACCTTCTATAACTGCTGGTCCAAAGTCATTCTCAAGTTTGCTTATCTCATATGAAGAATTTGGGAAGTTTTTCTCGATTACAGATTTTAGTAATGATAATCTTTTTGAGTAATCACTAACTAGATTTTTTCCTCTTTTTGCGGCTAGTTGATCACTACTAAGACCTATTATTACTTTGGACGATATTGAGAATGATTTGTTTAGTAACGCCATATGACCATTATGAATGACATCAAATGTTCCACCCATGGCAACTAGATCGAACTGTTCCATCATCAAAGTATGTTGGAAGATAGATTATAGTTTTTCATGCCTAAATAAAATACTGAATTAAAAGAAGGTGTTTTACTTACCAGTTCTTCTAGCAGTAATTGCCATCCAGTAAACCATTCCTGGAAGTAATCCTACAATAAGTGGTATAAACACAGGCCACATTTGTCCATAATCGGGCATAATAAAAACAGTCCATATTTACTATTTAAATCCATCTAAAATTTTCAGACCTGTAAGTGATCGTACTCTCCTATTTCTTCAAATGTTTTTTAAATAAGAATGGACTGAAGGGGATTTGAACCCCTGACCCCTCGCGTGCAAGGCGAGTATTCTACCAGTCTGAACTATCAGCCCTCCTCTTGAATCATTGTTGTGTTGATTTTAATTGTTCTCTTTAATTGACAAGGATTTTATTTGATTCAGAAGAATTTTTTTTTAAATGGTTCTATTAGAATCCAAAATCACACTAAAAACTGGAGATAGTGCACCTGATTTTTCGCTAAAGGGAATTGATGATGAAATACATTCTCTTGAGAGCTATGCGAAAAACAAGGGGTTGTTAGTAATATTCATGTGCAACCACTGCCCATACGTCAAGGCTAAGATTGATGCCATAAAACAGATTCATGAGAAATTCAACGAAAATATCGCTGTGGTTGGAATAAACAGCAACGACTCAACCGAATACCCAGATGACAGTTTTGAAAATATGAAAAAAATAGCAAATGAGAATGGTATGAAATTTGATTATCTTGTAGATGATAAACAGGATGTGGCAAAAAGATATGGTGCGGTTTGTACGCCTGATCCGTTCCTTTTTGATGAGGATAGAAAGTTAATTTTTCATGGCAGAATTGATAATGCCATGAACCCAGATGCAACTGCAACTGAGAATATAATGCAAAATAACTTGAAAAAATTCCTTGCAGGAGAAAAAATAGAAAAGGATTTTGACCCATCTATTGGCTGTTCAATAAAATGGAAGTAACAGCAAATTTAAATGACTAACTCCAAGAAAATTTTTCAGGGCTCGTAGCTCAGCTTGGCTGGAGCGTTCGACTGATAATCGAAAGGTCATGAGTTCGAATCTCATCGGGCCCATTCATTTCATAAATTAATCATGAACTCTCAAATGTTGTTTGGGACCATTGTAGTGTGGTTTCAAGGTTTTCACCCATTAAATCAGCCTTAATTACAGTATTTTTTTTTATATCCCCACATAAGGCAAGATAAAGATTTCTTCTGAATTTAGATTTAATAGAATTAACAGATTCGGCAAAGAATTTCAAACCATCTTCTGTTGATGAAAAAACAACTATAATCATTATTCCTATTCTTGATTTCCATATCTTGGCTACAAATTTCTGTAAATCAAGATCAAACAAAACATCAATTGCTGAAGACATATCACCAAGGGAAAAAACATGCCAGCCATCCGTGTGGAAAGAAGCAGACGCAGCCTCTGCTAGTAAGGAACTCTGATAGTCAGCCGAGATTACAATGACATTCTTTTTTGGGTTTATTTCTATATTTTCCAGATTAATGATTTGTATTGAATTTGAGATTATTTTTTCAAGAAAATTTAGTTCAGATTTTCCAATTTTACCCTGATTATAATTATTCTGTACTGCCTCAATTCCAGGAGATATTATCTCTGAAATTATTTTCGTGGGTTGGGCTCCAGAATGATAGCAATTTCTGATTAGATTATAAACCAAGTTTTCTTGCATTCCAGACAAAAATTCAAAGTATTTTGTTTTAATTTTGAAATAGTCCTCAGGAAAATAATACTTCTCCGTACCATCTTCGATAAACCACAGATTAACATTACCAATGTTTTTTTGTTTTAGCAAACCTTCAGCAGCAAACACTTTCAGATATTTACTCATAGTAACACGATTGATGTTTAATCTTTCAGAGATTTCAAGGCCAGAAACTCCTGTCTTAGAATTATGAAGTACTTCTATTAGTTTTTCTTTGATATCCTCAATTTGATACCCCCTTGTCATATTCTAAAATGAATTAATCTGGTATAAAGACTGAGTTAAAAAAGTAATAAAGATATGATAAAAAACATTATATACTTTGGTACCTTAATTTACGGTATAGGTAAGTAATATGCCAAAACCAGGATTCAAATCAATAACAATTTCAGAGTCTGTTTATGATAAATTCAACCAGGTATATCTGAAAAACAAAGACGAACTGGTTATGAAAGGTGTGAATAGTTTTGCCGGATATGTTACATATCAGCTTGAACAAACGATGCAAAAAGATAAGACATTTGCTCGATTCGCGCCAAAATTAGAAAAGATTTCAGTAGACGAAGAAAGAGTTATTCTAAAAGACAATATAAAAAACCGTATTGCTGAGGTTGTGTTTCAGCATGGAGAATTATACTGCCTCTTATGTGAAGAAAAGGACTGTGTTCATGTTGGATATCTTTTTGCACTTCCTGATGTTTACGAAATTTTAAACTCTAAGGGAATTAAACAGACAAAATAAATAATGATGCAGGAGGTGAGATTCGAACTCACGAACTCCTGAGAGACGGGATCACCCATTTTTATGATCTTAAGTCCCGCGTGTCCAAAAGCATTATTGCTTTCTTTGGCCAGGCTTGACTACTCCTGCAACAGGCTAGCTAAGATTCCAGCGAAATTTAACAGTTTTTAGTTTGGAAATTCTTTGTCAAGAATTATAAGTATTTTTGATAGCAAATCGGTATGCTCCGATAGCTCAGCCTGGTAGAGCGTTACATTGGTAATGTAAAGGTCGTGGGTTCAGATCCCGCTCGGAGCTTTAGTAATTCTTAATCAGAAACTCGTAATGACCTGTTCTCTTTTTAGAGTCTGAGTTTATTGTCCTATTTACTCGAATTTCTTTAATGTTCCATTTTGATGACGAAAATAAATTTTCAACTATTTGAGATTTGGAATTAGAAAGTAAGACTTTGCAGCCCATAGAATCTAGTTTTTCAGCAAGATTTGCTAATCTTTGAAGATCATCATCTGTAAATGACTTGTTTGTATAACTTGTAAAATTTGCAGTGTTGCTGACTGGCTGGTAAGGGGGATCAAAATATACAAAATCGCCTTTTTTAATATCATGTAAAACTGCTTCAAAATCCCTGCAGAAAAATTCTATATTTGAAGATTGTAAGGTTTGGCTAACTGCTAGTAAATTATCTTTATTGACAATATTTGGATTTGTGTATCTGCCTAATGGAACGTTAAATTTACCCTTACTGTTTACGCGGTAAAGTCCATTAAAGCATGTTTTGTTTAGAAAAAGTAGTTTTGAAACTTTCTCAATTTGTGAAATAGGCTCCGACTCTCTAATTTGATAATAATATTGGCTTGGATTTTTCTGGTATTTTTTCAAATGATTTTCTAACGATTCTATCAATTCACCAACTTTGTCCCTAATTGCCACATATGCCAAAATTAAATCAGAATTAAGATCAGAAACATGGCATTTCATGTTTGGGCGCTTAGAAAGCAGATTAAACATTACAGCCCCACCTCCGAGAAATGGCTCGAAATAGGTATCAAATTTTTTTGGAAAATTCTTTTCCAATTCTGGCAAAAGTTGTCTTTTGCCTCCAGCCCACTTTACAAATGGTCTTGGCTCCTGTGCATAAATCTGGTGAATTTGTCGGTGCAGGTTTCATAATTTCAAATAATTGTTTTCTGACTCGAAGTCACTAAAAGATCACAAAAAGTAGAGAATTTGTTGATCTGTGGGAAATAGGTTAAATAGAAATTTTGTAATTTGCAAAAAACCTACAATTTGGGTAGTAAATTGAAAATAAGTATCAAAGTTGCTTTCTTTTTTTCCGTAAAGCAACAGTAACTACTGCAATTAGAATAAAAACAGCAATTCCCAAACCATGGGCCATATCGCAGCTTCAGCCATATGGAATTAAGTTTTTGATTGTTTAAAAATATTAAATTAGATTCGATGAATTATAACCAAAAGAAAAACGAATTTGTGATTAGATTACTTTCCAGGGTCTTGTAGCAAAGGTGACAACATATGCTGCACCAATCATTACACTCTGATATGCAAGCATGCCCCATGCGATTGGTTTCAAGATAGGTTCTCCATCAACTACAACTGTTGTTCCAGGTCCAAGTCCTGGTCCTACATTAGCTACATTGAGTTGAGTGTGAACGTGATAAACACCTGGTTCAAGTGCTTTTGCTGTTACTGAATATGAAGTTACAGAATTTCCCTTAATTTCGAACACAACACCTGGTGGGTCTCTAGCCATAATCTCCCATCTGTTACCAGAGTTTGTTGATTCTGAGAATAAGGAAATCCATCCTCGATTATCTCTTTCTACGAGACTTACCAATTTACCAGAAAGTACCAAGATTTCACCGGTGGATAAAGATTGTCTACTGATGGTTTCGTCATTGATTTGTATGAAACGGCTTTGTAATTGTGCCTGGACACCATGTGCCTCAGCAGTTTGAATCAGTGATGTTACCTGTGGAGCAATCATACCAAATGCAAACATTACGCCGACTGCAATTACTAGTGATGTTTTCTTTTTCATTTTTCTAATCCCACTTTGACCAGGCGGCCATCCATCTGTACGTCCATGTATTCAACTTACAACCCAATGCTGCAAATGTCACCGACAGTACAGATCCAGCTCCCGCTCCCAGCGCTACCGGGCTATTGTAGAACTTACCGACCTGCGGTTCTATAGGCGTCATATATGGTGGTAATGTTGGTCTTGGGTACTTGAATGCAGTTTCTAGCGGATCGGCGATCAGCATCAGCTGTACCATATTGAACAGCGGCATTGACATACCGACCAAAACTCCTCCAAAGAATATCAGCGAGTGCTTATTCTTCTTCGTAGCCCAATATGCCAAATCCAACAACATGCATGAAGGAATCCACATTGGATGAACTATGAAATCTGCAGGATAGCCAAGTGCAAACCATGCCACTTTAGCAACCCAAGTATACACCTGCATAATTAAACCATAATATGCGCCTGTTCCAGGCACGCCTGTAAATGTGATATAATAGACTGCTCCGACGACCGTCATGAGAGTGTTTGCGATGGAGAAAACTACAAAGGAAGTCCATGCCCAGTCTGTATAGAAGATATAGTCTCCAGAATTGATAGTTAACAGAGTAGAATTGACTGCAACTACAACTATGAATAGATAATGCGTACACCGTCTAAGCCAGACCATTAAACAAATAGCATCAGTGAGGGTATATAAAATTTTATGAAATTTCGAAGATCGGTACCAAGAATCAGCCTAATAATATTACCGAATATCTGCTAAAAAGAGTAAAAATAAGAAAATTTTTGGATTAACTGATGTATAGGGCTACATATAACATAAATGCTGTTGTGCCTGCTAAACTCACAGTAATTATACCATTACTTCTCTTGGTTGTTCCTTCTTCAGCAACTTTGACACAGAAAATATAGCCAATAGCCTCAATTACTGTCAAAGTAATCATTGCAAAGTGACCACTTGCAGATGCATATGCCCATGGATAATAGATGTATCCTACCATGGTTCCAAACGTTGTAGCAAAGAATGCAGCCAGATAAGAGAGTGTTATAATACCAGTATAATTTTCAATGCGTCTGCCAATCATCTGTTCAACATCAGATCTGCTAGCACCGCCGCCTCCGCCACTGCCAAATCCTTTTGGTAGAGTCATGCACGAATATAATAGAGAATGTTTAAAAATCTTTCCTAATATTCGCTAAATGATACCGATCAGGACCGCTTTTTCTTGAGATAATCTGGTTATAGAAACGACTTTTAACCGATTTGAATATTTTTTATTCATGCGCTGGCCCGGTCTTGGTGACCCAAGGAAGAAAAGAAAAACCATCAGATTTCTCATAATTTTACTCATAGTAGGGGTGATAGTTGGTGTTTCTAGTAGCGTTCTTCAGGGCTTTATTGGCCAAAGTGATCCACTCAAAGTTTGCATTAACAACAGAGATACACCATACAAAATATCAGCCACTTTGGAATTGTATGTGAATGGAAACAAAGCTACCATTCCTGCGAATATCGGATTTGGTGAGAAGGAAAGTGACGATTTGTTGAAATCTGATTGTCAAAGGAGTTTGTATACACTGACTGATGATGGCACCATTTATGCTGCATGGGAGGAAGAATATCCATTTGAGATTGGCCACTTTTTCTGGATTTGGACCAACTATCATGAGGGTGGATTTCCTAAGAAAGACATGCTTGATGAAAAATCACGAATTTTAGTCAATGGAGTAGAATCTCCTTTCTATGTAAATGCCCCATTGGTTCAGGGATACCACTACAAAGCCGAGTTTACTACAAAGGAACATGACGAATCCAAGGATGCTGACTTTTTACCGCCTGGCTTGTAGGTTTTTCTGAAATAAATTTCACGCCTAATTTTACCCATTTAATGAGAAATTAGATAAACCTACCATTGTGTATCTAGAATTACAAAATAATAAAAAATGGTAATTTTACCAGTATTTTCCGTTGTCTGGAATAAGACCTATTCCTTCATTTTCAAAGTGTCTGTCCAGCTCATCAACCCATCTCTCACGGTTGTCCTTGTATGACCATCCATGAACACGAATCCAGTATCCAATAACTCCAAGAAGGAATATTGAGAACATCATTGTGCCAAAGATGTACAACATGACGTCATAAAATAATGGGTCATAGTTTGGTCCTATTTGCCCTGTTACACTAGATAAAATGTTCAGTAGTGCTCCAAAGATAGGAATCATCAAATGATCCTCTGGATAGAATGCATATATACATTTCTGTTATTATCAGCGCGACATATTTGAGAAAGATCTGGAAATATGAAAATTTTATTAAAATATCAAAAATAAGAAAAAAAGGTCTTAGCCTCGTCCGTATGCTGCATATCTACCAGCTCTTCCTTTCACAAAGAAGACGGTAGCAATTCCTCCGAATATCGCACCTGCAATTACAGAAGCGCCTAATACACCAGTTGCATCAAGGTAAGGAGTTCCTGAACCTGTTGCTGGGTTATCCATAGCTTTCTGAACTTTTCTTTCTGCAAGTATTAGCTGTTCTTCAAGTGTTGGCCCAGCTGGATCACCCAAGCCAGAATATGCCAAGGCTACTGGAATTACCGCAATTGTACCAAGTGCAAATATAGCCATCAAACTTGCAAGTAGTATTCTAGATCTTTTCATTTTATCCTGTTGAAAAAATGAACCTGTTAATATTTAACTTTTTTCTCAGTTTCCATGTTAAGAATAGAATGGATCTACTCCAAAGCAACATTTATGTGAGTTTTTAGATTATTCTGACTATGGGAAGGCTTCATACACACAACCATGGTAAGTCACATTCTACAAGACCAAGTCAAGTTAAGGTCCCTTCATGGATTAACAAGGATCCAAAAGAAATTGAAAAAATAATCATAAAGTATGCAAAAGAGGACCTTACATCCAGCCAAATTGGTATAAAACTGAGAGACCAATATTCGATTCCACTTGTCAAACCTATCATAAAAAAGACAATTTCTCAGGTTTTGGAAGAAAATGACCTAGGTCCTGAGATTCCCGAAGATTTGAACAATATTGTTATCAAGGCTGTAGGATTGCAAAAGCATCTTAAATCAAATAGAGGAGACAGAAGGAATGTACGTTCTCTTGAATTAATTGAAGCAAAGGTTCACCGCCTTTCAGTTTTCTACAAAAAAAATGGCAAAATTCCTAAAAATTGGAAGTATAAATCTGTGATAGCACAACTAGAATAATGGTAAAGGGGTTAGTCAAACAGACTTATCTAAAACGATGTTGATCCCAGATCCACATGACTTCCAAAGAATCGCAAGAAACAGATTGTTATCTTTGCATAAAGGGCGCACCGCATCATCACGAAAGGGTAACTCCCTGCTATCTATGCTTAAAAAACGGAAAAACTGTTTATTTTCCTGATACTCAAAAATACAAAAAACATCTAAAAATTGAGCATTTCCTATAGTTGTTATAAAAGGAAATGTCTCTAATATCCAAGGTTCAGGTAACACTGAATAATATTTCAAAAAAGAAGGCTGCCACAATCGTGAAGGCATTAGAACCTGACAATGTTAATTTCCCAAAAGGTCTATCACTTGAAATAGATAATATTGATAACAAACTTGTTTTTAATTTTCATTGTAATGGAGATACAAAAAAATTGGTTGCAACAATTGATGAAATTTTAGAGCATGTAAAACTCGCATTAGAGGTAATTGAATAATGCTTGACATGAAAATGATTCGCGAGAATTCTGAAAACATTCGAAAAATGCTGAAAGATAGAACTGTGGAATTTGACCTTGACTCGTTACTAGATCTTGATGAAAAACGCAGGAAGTTGATAATTAGCACTGATGATCTTAGAAAGAGAAAAAATGAAATGTCTTTAAAAATCTCAGATGCAAAAAAGGCAAACAAAGATGCAAACTCACAGATTCAAGAAATGCAGTCAACTAGTCAAGAACTCACAAGGCTGGAAGAAGATCAGGATAAAACTGAAGCTGATTATCAAAAACTTGCTTTTTCTATACCAAACTTACTTCATGAATCAGTTCCAATAGGACCAGATGATTCAGCAAATCAAGAAATTTACAAATGGGGAGAAATCCCTAAATTTGATTTTCAGATCAAAGGACATGAAGATTTGGCTGAAAATTTGGGAATTCTTGATCTTGAAAGAGCAGCTAAAACTGCTGGTGCAAGATTTTACTATTTGAAAGGAGATTTGGTAAAACTTGGATTTGCAATCACAAAGTTTGCATTAGATTTTTTGTCTGGAATACCAGGTTGGAACTTGATTCAACCACCCTATATGATTAACAAAAAATCCATGGAGGGAGTTATAATTACAGATGATTTTGAAGAGGCAATTTACAAGATTGAAGAAGAAGATCTATTCCTAATTGGAACATCTGAGCATGCTATCGCATCAATGTATAGAAATGAGATACTGGATGGAAAGAATCTCCCGGATAGATATGGCTCAATAAGTCCATGTTTTCGAAAAGAGGCAGGTGCACATGGAAAAGATCAAAAAGGAATTTTTAGAGTTCACCAGTTTGAGAAGGTTGAACAATTTGCTTTTTCAAAACCTGAAGATTCATGGAAACTTCAACTGGATATGCTTGAAAATACAAAAGAATTTTATCAAAAACTTGGGATTCCGTATAGAGTTGTTGTTTTATCAAGTGGTGATATGGGAAAAGTTTCTGCAAAAACGTTTGATATAGAAGCATGGATGGCGGGGCAAAATACATACCGAGAAATAGGATCAATTTCAAATTGCCTTGATTATCAAGCTAGAAGGCTAAAGATCAGATTTAGGGATAAAACAAACGAAGAGACGCGATTTGTTCATACGTTAAATGGAACTCTAGTCGCTATAGAAAGAACAATGGTAGCTATAATGGAGAATAATCAAATGGAAGATGGTCATATCGAAATTCCAAATGTTTTGCGAAAATATATGGATGACAAAAAAATAATCTGACTCCAGCACAACTTATATCTTGGAATCAGAGGTCGATAATAATTGGTTGTAAGAAAATCACGAAAGATTAAGGACAAATGGAAAGAGAAAAAATGGGTTTCAGTATCAGCGCCTGATTCATTTAACAATGTTCACATAGCAGACATACCTATTACAGATGAAAAGAAGGCTAAGGGTAGAGTTATTGAAGTAACATTGTTTGATATTTTGAAAGGAGATCCTTCCCAATATCAATACAAGCTCTATTTTCAAATTGACAAAGTAGTTGGTGAAAAGGCCACTACAATTTTTAAGAGATATGAATATGCCAAGGAGTTTCTACGAAGCTTAGTAAGACGTGGTTCTTCTAAAATTAATTTCATTATAGACGCAAAGACAAAAGATGGATATGTTTTCAGAATCAAGGTTATAGCTTTAAGTCATAGAGAACTCAATTCGTCACGACAACACGCATTAAGATTGATCGCAAAAGAAATAATAGAAAAAAGTGTTCCAAATATGACTATTGATGAGTTTGTACAAGCATCATGTTATAATAAAATTAATTCAGACATAATGGCTGCTACGAAAAAAATTATACATCTTAGACATGTAGGTCTGGAAAAAGTAAAATTGGTTAGGTCAGCTGAAGCAGAGATTACACTCCTTAAAGCATAAGAAGAACAAAATCTCTATTTTTATAAAATGGTAACAAAAATTAATTTAAAAATAGAGATTATAGTACATGCAACCGAAGATTATCAGAAAATGTCTGATTCCCTTTGTGATATATTTGAAATAGAATCAAGTGAAATAACAAAGAAAGAATTTTCGGGTCATTTTGGAAACCCCATTCTGATGTTACATATTCAGATGAAAAATAAGAGAGCTGAGGGATTGATCAAAAAACTCATATCAACTATTTCGCGGGACGATGTGAAAGACCTATTGGCAGGTATGGATGAGAGGATTTCTGACTCAACATTATATCTACGGTTTTCTAAACAAAATTTTGTAAAAAAGACTCTCACATTTCAAGAAAAAGACCCAGTGAGAATTATGATTTTCACGCCAGTATACATAAAAAAGAATGTTGTAAAAACCTACAAGAAGTTATTAGAATCTAATTGCAATTTTTTAACATAATTTTATAATGATTCATAGTTATACTTTCAAGGGAATGAGGAAATAAAAGCCGCTCCAGTCTGAGTGCCAAACGCTGATGATGCCGCGACGAACCGACCCATACACAGGATTGTTTTAAATACAGTTTCACATTTGTCATCGTTGTGGATAATGATTATGACGTAATTGTAGCAGGAGGAGGTCTAACTGGAACAGTTGCAGCTCAATCAATCTCACATTATTCTAATCAAAATTTGTCAATTCTTTCAATTGACAGAAATCCTGAGATGTTTCCTGGGCGAAAATCAAATCCTGGTTGGACATGTGGTGATGCCTGTTCAAAGGAAGCAGTAGATTTCATGACAGAAAGGATAAAAATTCCCTGGACATCTCCAGAAATTGAGCATAATGTAAAGGGAGTTATGGCATTCTCACCAGATAAAGAAACTGCAATTCCGTTTGATGGTGACGGTTACATGCTTAATCGCCAAAAACTGCCGGAAATTCAAAATGCAAGAACAAAAAAGATGGGAGTTAACTTTGATTTTGAAATTAATCTTACAGGTCTAATCTATGATGGGCAGCAGGTGATAGGAGTTCAAGGTGTCAATAATAAAACAAAACAGCCATACAAAAAAACGGCAAAGGTCGTAGTGGATGCAACTGGAGTTACTTCAATGCTTAGAAACCAGCTACAGAATTCTACTAAAATTGAGAGAAAAATAGACAGGCACGATCTAGAATCAACAGGAAGGCACATTATGTATTTTGAAAATGGTGAAAAAGATCTAACAGAATTTGATCCAGACTATTGTATTATTCACTTAGACCAAGATATTGCACCAGGAGGATATGGTTGGGTTTTTCCAAAAGGCGATAATAAGGTAAACATTGGACTGGGTGTTGAAAAATCAATTTTGGACCAGAGAAATAAAAGACTTGGAAAAAATGACAACGTTGCGTCGTTGATGGAAGAGTATCTTCAAAGAAATAAGGCAATTAAGAATCCTAAACTCTCACAAGATCTAGAAGATATTCACAACAACACTGGAGTGTTCCAAGTTTCTGTGAGAAGACAAAATGACTGTATGGTTTCTGGAGGTTACATCCTAGTTGGAGATTCTGCATGGATGCCCAAACCAATTGATGCTGGAGGTATAGGTCCAGCCTTAATTGCAGGCACTATTCTTGGTAAAAATGTTGTAGATGCGATTGAGGCAAACGACGTCACAGAGAAAGGATTATGGCAATACCATCTTGACTTTATTGAAGAATATGGTTACAAGACTGCCGGACTTGAGCTTTTCAGAAGACTGATTCAGACATTAACTAATGAGCAGATCAGCTATGGTATGAAACACTTTTTGGGAAATGTTGACGTGGAAGCTATTAGCAAAGGCGAACATCCAGATTTTTCAGGACTTACCAAACTAGGAATGATCATACGTGGTGCTATGAACAAGACAGTTGCTAGCGGACTAAAATACACATCAGAACAAAAC
>Ga0207991_1001350_pt1 | contig 15054 bp, 19 predicted proteins | sample ETN07SmetaG_FD_185786 | JGI IMG/M metagenome (GOLD analysis project Ga0207991, IMG submission 185786) | Marine microbial and viral communities from oxygen minimum zone, Eastern Pacific Ocean - ETNP2014F14-07SV275 (SPAdes) (version 2) | ecosystem: Environmental > Aquatic > Marine > Oceanic ... | reverse complement strand
AACATGTTAAGAACTAAAGAAGGTATGCTTAAGATGTCAAATTTCGCATTTAAAAAATTTAATGAAGCAATTCATGAAGGTCGTTTAGATGAGTGGGCGTTTGTGCCTGCAGTTGCTGGTGCTATTGGTAGAGCAGTTGTTGGTGGTGCGGCAAAAGTGGCAGGTAGTGGTGCGGCAAGAGTGGCAGGTAATGTTGTTAAAGCAAATGCTATAGCAAATATGGTGAAAGGCAAGAATGGTAAAGAATATGACGCAAATAGTCCACAAGGCAAGATGATTATAAATATGAAAAAGAAAGATTCTAAAGATGATAAAGATAATAAAGATAATGAAGATGATAAAGATGATAAAGAACTTGAGAGACAAATAGCACAAGCAAGAAGAGAGGTAAAAGCCGCTGACAGAGCCGCTAACATTAAAAGTGGAATGAAGGCTGCGGGAAGTGCCGCAAAAATAGGTGGTGGAATGCTATCAAGGATGGCAACAAGTTCTGGCTTCGGTAATCCACTTAATGCATCAAAATATTCTCCTGAAGACAAATCTGTAGAAATGATGAAAGAAGCAATATTGTCAACGAATTCAGACTAAATCTCTATTGACTTTTTAAGTCAGTTATGTTATTATATAAAGAGTGAGCAATCACTCTTTTTTATTGCCCAACTTATAGGAGATTTATATGTCAATTGACGCAATCAATACAGAAGAAAAAGCCAGACTCATTCAATTAGTGAACGAAGGTTGCCTAGTTTTACAAGAAGTAGATGACCTTAAAGGTGGATTACGTGACACTGTGAGAGCAATTGCCGAGGAAATAGATGTAAAACCATCAGTATTAACCAAAGCAATCTCGGTAGCACATAAAGCCAAACTGACTGAAACACGAGCAGACTTCGAAGATATGGAAACTATTCTTGAAACTGTTGGACGAACTCTTTGAGTTATGTAGATGCATTTTACAACAAAGATAAAGATATTGTCCAAGTTGTAGAACGAATTAACGGTAAACGAGTTTACAATGATTATCCTGCGTGGCGTACTTTCTATGTGAAAGACCCACGTGGGGACCATGTAAGTATTTACGGTGATAAAGTACGTCAAATAAAATGTAAACGTCTTAGAGACCTTCACAAAGAACGAAAAATAAATGCTGGCAAAACGTTTTACGAAAGTGATATGAAGCCAGAAGTAAAGTGTTTAAGTGAACATTACAACGGTATTGATTCCCCAACTCTAAATACTGCATTCTTCGATATTGAAACAGACTTCGATGCAAATCGAGGATTTGCTGACCCTAGTGACCCATTCATGCCGATTACAGCCATATCTGTTCATCTCCAATGGCTTGATTTATTAGTCACTCTTGTTATTCCACCCAAGTCAATGAGAAGCGGCGATGGTCTTAAAGAAGCAGAACGAATTTGTGAACAATTCGACAATACAGAATTATATCTAAGTGAAGCAGATATGCTTAATGATTTTTTAGATGTCATCGAAGATGCTGATGTGTTAACTGGTTGGAACTCTGAGGGTTATGATATTCCATATACTGTGAATCGAATAACTTCAGTACTAAGTAAATCACATACACGTAAGTTGTGTCTATGGGATTTGGAACCTAAAACTCGTGAAGTTATCAAATATGGTAAGAAGCACAAGACATTTGATTTATTTGGACGTATTCACTTAGACTACCTAGAACTTTATCGCAAGTATACATATCACGAAATGCATTCATACGCACTTGACACAATTGGTGACCACGAAGTTGGTGAAAAGAAGGTTGCATATGATGGCACGTTAGACCAATTATATAATAATGATTTCTATAAGTTTGTAGAATATAACAGACAAGACGTTGCACTACTTGATAAGATTGATAAGAAACTAAGATTTATCGAACTCGCCAATGAGATTGCACACGATAATACAGTAAACATCAAAACGACAATGGGTGCAGTTGCTGTTACAGAACAAGCAATCATCAACGAAGCACATAGACGTGGCATGGTTGTTCCTGACAGAAAGTCACGCACTTGGTCAGATGATGATGTAGATTACACAGACGAAGAACTTTATGAGATTGAATTACAAAAGGCCGCTGGTGCATTTGTGGCAGTACCTAAAGCAGGCTTACAGCGTTGGGTAGCAGGTGTTGATATTAACTCTCTTTATCCTTCAGTTATTCGTGCTATGAATATGTCTCCCGAAACTATCGCTGGTCAACTAAGACCTGACATAACTGAAAAACTGATTGGTGATAGAATAAAAGAAGGAAGAAAAACTGGAGCAAAAACTTACGGTGCCGCTCAAGCATGGGACGAAACATTTAGTTCAGAAGAATTTCGTTTAGTAAATGAAAGGGACAAGGCAAGTAATATTACTTTAGTACTTGAAGATGCACCACTTGAAGAACAAAAAACTACTCAGGAACTTACTGGTGCTGAAGCATATGATTTAATATTCAACAGTGAATTGAATTGGACTATTACTGCTAATGGTACTATATTTAAACAAGATATTCAAGGTATCATTCCTAGTTTATTAGAGAGATGGTACGCAGAACGACAAATAATGCAACAGAAAAAGAAAGAAGCGATTAAGGCAAACGATGCAGTTGGAATATCCCACTGGGATAAGCGGCAGTTAGTTAAAAAGATTAACTTGAACTCGTTGTATGGCGCATTGTTAAATAAAGGATGTCGTTTTTACGATAAACGCATCGGACAATCAACAACTCTCACGGGTCGTTGTATAACAAGACACATGGGCGCAAAGTGTAATGAAGTAATCGTTGGCAAATATGACTATAAGGGACCAGCAATCATATACGGTGACACAGATTCTATCTATTATTCTATGTATCCTGTTTACAAACAAGAGATTGATGATGGTACTATTGAATGGAATAAAGATAAAGTTTTAGCATTGTATGACGAAGTTACAAATCAGGTAAATGATAGTTTTCCAGAGTTTATGAAAACATTCTTTAATGTTCCTAGAAAAGAAGGTGAGATGATTGTTGCAGGTCGTGAGAACTGTTCGACTATGGGTATTTTCATTAAAAAGAAACGATACGCATTGCTTATGTATGATGACGATGGTGTTCGCCGTGATGTAGATGGTTCACCTGGTAAGGTCAAAGTAATGGGTATTGACATAAAGAGAAGTGATACTCCGGCATATATGCAAAACTTTTTAAGTAAAGTTCTACTGACAGTCTTAACGGATGGTACATGTGAAGAGGTCATTGAGATGGTTAAAGAGTTTAAGAAAGAGTTTAGGTCAAAACCAGGTTGGGAAAAAGGTTCACAAACACGTGTAAACAATTTGACTTCTTATAAAAATCGAGTAAATGCTTCCAAGAAGGCATTAGCCAGAGATATGCGTATTGGCGGCGATAAAACTAAAAAAGATAAAGTTCACTTGCCTGGCCATGTATCTGCCGCTTTAAACTGGAATATGTTACGAGAACTTAACCAAGATAGATATGCGGTAGAAATTGTAGATGGTATGAAGTGTATTATATGTAAACTAAAACCAAACACATTTAAACTGAAAAGTGTCGCATATCCTGTTGACGCAACCAAAATACCTCAGTGGTTTCAAGATTTGCCATTTGACCATGACTTAATGGAACAAACAATTGTTGATAAGAAGTTAGATAACCTAATTGGAGTATTAAATTGGGATATGAGTGATGCAAATGCATCAGAAACATTTGATAATCTATTCGATTTATAGGTTGACAAGTGGTCTTAAAATGTGTTATAATTAATATAATCAAATAAAAGGAGAGAAAATGCGTGATATTCTAAAAGATATTGTCAAACATACACATTCCCTTGGTATTATCCAAGCGGCTAAAGTAACAACAGATGGTGAAAGTACTACAATCGATGCAATGGACGATGACCGTACTGTTGTGTTGCGAGGTAAATTACATGCACCGGTTCCTGAATTCGAAGGAAAGTTTGGTCTAGGTAGATTAGGTGTCTTAAGTGGATTACTTAGTTATACTAGTGAAGATAAAGAAGGAAATACAATTGAAGCAGATGTAAGTGTAGGCACAGAAACACGAAATGGGGAAGATGTTACTACAGAACTTAACTTCTCAATGGAGGGTGGATTTGATAGTTCATATCGTGTAATCGTAAGCGAATTAGTAGACGCACAAATTAAAACAGCAAGTTTTAGAGGTGCAAATTGGAATGTAGATATCATGCCAACACAAAAAGCAATCAAAGATTTACAATACTTTGCTGGTATTCTAGGCGCATTTGATCCTTTGCTTACTGCCCGAACAGTTAAAGGCAATCTAGTTTTCTTTATTGGTGATAGTTCAACAGATAAAGTAGAACTTCCGTTTGCATCAAATGTCGAAGGCGAACTAAAGACAGGCTGGAGTTTTCCACTGTCAACGGTTCTTACTATTCTTAGATTAAGTGACACAAGTACAATGAATATGAAAATATCTGACCAGGGTGCTATGATGATTCAAGTAGACAGTGGGTTAGGTATGTATGAGTATATTCTTCCAGCAAAAGCAGGTCACTGAGTAAGACTATGAGAAAAAAATAACTATAGGAGAAGTGGATGGCAAGAGACATAATCAAAAATAAACGCACACATCTTATATATTTAAAAAAACAACACAGAGATTTAGATAATGGTATAGTTACGGCGTATAATATGCACACGAGAGATAATGTTATTTCTAAATTGAAATTAAAGAAACTACATCTAAAAGAAGAAATCACGCAACTAGAAGAAGAACTATCTCTAAGCGAGTGAGTATTCTTAAACCAACTCCCAAAACTATACAAAATCTGATTAGGGTTATACCAGACCATCCTAGGCCTGGTGTACTCTATCAGGATATGGCAAGTGTGTTTAATGCGCCTCGAGGTATACAAGATGTCATGTCATTGTTTAATGATTATATCGTTGATAATAAGATAGAGTTTAATAAAATCGTTGGACTAGATGCCCGTGGATTTCCGATGGCAGGGGCTTTAAGTGCCTCTACCGCTATTCCATTTTCAATGGCTAGAAAGAAAGGTAAACTTCCAGGTGAAACAATTTTCACTGAGTATGAATTAGAATACGGAACTGATGAATTACACTTACAAGTAGATGCATTACAAAAAGGCGACAAAGTATTAGTCATAGATGATGTCATAGCAACAGGTGGAACATTAGAGGCTGTTATTGAATTAATAGATAGATTCGAAGCAGATGTTGTGGGTATATTGAGTATAATGGAACTTGAGTTTTTGGGTGGTGGGGCGAAGTTGCGTGATGCAGGACATGATGTGTACTCAATATTACAAGAACAGTAGAATAAACCACTTGACCTTTGACCTATTATTTGATATAATAGTAGGTAATATTAACTATTTTAATGAGGATTGAATGAATAATTACATTTTTACAAGCGAAAGTGTTAGTGATGGACACCCAGATAAGGTTGCAGACCAAATTAGTGATGCATTAGTTGATGCAGGACTAAAGAATGGTGATGAAACAACACGGGTTGCTGTCGAAACACTTGTAACTACCAATCATGTAACGTTGGCAGGTGAAGTAAAGAACTTTAATGTTACCAGGGACGAAGTAGCAGAAATCGTTCGTAATAAAGTTAAAGAAATTGGCTATGAGCAAGAAGGATTTCATTGGGATAGACTAAAAATTTACAATGAAATTCATTCACAATCAGGTGATATCGCACTAGGAACTGACGGTTTTGGCGCTGGTGACCAGGGTTTGATGTTTGGTTATGCGTGTAATGACAACGAGGCAATGCTACCAGCACCTATTTACTACGCACATGAGATACTTAAAGAACTTAGAGAAAACCGCGTCACAGGCGCTGATTCCTTGCTTCCAGACGCTAAATCCCAAGTAAGTCTACAATATGAGGGTGGTAAAGTAAAACGTGTTGACCAAGTAGTAATATCGACTCAACACGTAGTAGGTCGAGGAGAAGAAGCGGAGGCGCAAGCCAGAGTGGCTGGTGCTTACATACTAGAAGATTTGATTGATAGTGACACTATATGGCACATCAATCCTACGGGTAAATTTGAAATTGGTGGACCAGATGGGGACGCTGGATTGACTGGTCGTAAGATTATTGTCGATACTTATGGTGGTTATGCTCCTCATGGCGGAGGTGCGTTTAGTGGAAAAGACCCTACGAAAGTAGACAGAAGTGCGGCATACATGGCTCGTTGGATTGCGAAAAATGTAGTAGCAGATGACATGGCAGATTGGTGTCAAATTCAATTGAGTTATGCTATCGGTGTTAAAGAACCAACCAGCATTTATATAGACTCGAATGGACATAATCGTACAATTCAAAAGTTTGTTGATGATAATATTGACTTAACACCAAAAGGAATTATTGATAGATTTGATTTATTCAACTTTTATCAGTATAGTAAGAATTGTGTATACGGACATTTTGGTGACAAAGATGTTCCATGGGAGAAAATAGGATGGTAAATTTTACTATCGTTTGGGAAGTTGATTACTATGATTCTGAGAAGAAATTCTTCGTACATGAATTAGATGGCTATCCCAATTTGAATGCACTACTTGAACACCTAGAAGAAAATTCTATGGACCATGAACCAGAAATTGAAACACCAACTGGTCTTGGTGACTTTAACATTGAATACATTAAGATTTTAGATGAAGATAATAACGAAGTTTGGAAAGACGAGTATTATGATTTCGTTGAATATGAAAAGGAGAAATAAATGGATATAGTAAAACCATCTACTTGGTTTGGCACACCAGAAGAAAAAGAAAGAGCCGTAGCAAGGCGAATTGTTGATGAAAAAGAACAAGCAATCGCACTTGAAAAGATTAACTTTAAGTATGGTCATATAGACCAACATGCCCACGATAAGAACATGGCAAATTTTAATGGCAAAGAATATGTCAGAGTTGTTGGAATGGAACTAGACGAAGATTCACCTGGTCAAGGTTACTTTGAATTAGATTTCAATGATAATTTTGTAGAGTATCTCGCAAAATCTGGATATGAAGGTGTAGAGCAAGACCAAATTGTTGATAATTGGTTTAGTGATTTATGTAAGAATATAGTTCTTCAGGACTTAGAAGACGAAGATGGCATTAGAAAAAGTGTAATGACCGATAGTAAAGATGGACTAATCATTAGTAAGATAAAAACAGACGAAAATACTTCAGAGTATTCATAAGATATGGCTACATTCATTTTAGTAGATTCATTTAATATGTATCATAGAGCCAAGCACGTAGCAATGCGTGGTGCTACTATTGATATGAAAATTGGTATGGCATATCATATCATGCTTAGTAGTGTTAAATTGTGTTATAATAAATTCAATGCAGACCATGCCGTGTTCTGTTTAGAAGGTCGTAGTTGGCGTAAAGACTTCTATGAACCTTATAAAAAGAATAGACAAGTTGCTAGAATGGCTAAGAGTGTCAGAGAACAAGAAGAAGATGAAATCATGTTTCAATCATATGATGATATGATTAGATTTCTAGATGAAAAGACAAATGTAACATTGTTACAGAATCCCGAAGCCGAAGCAGATGATATGATTGCTTTGTTTATCGAGGCACATCCAAATGATAATCATATTATTGTATCAAGTGATAGTGATTATTTACAATTGATTACAGATAACGTAACTATGTATGATGGTGTACAAAATCGTATTATTACTAAAGATGGTTTCTTTAAAGATGATAAGAATATGACACCGATAAAAGAAAAGAAAACTGGTGAAGTCAAAGAAGCACCAGACCCAGAATGGTTATTGTTTGAGAAATGTATTCGTGGTGACACAAGTGATAATATCTTTTCAGCATATCCTGGCTGTCGTAAGAAAGGTACTAGAAATAAAGTAGGTATGTTAGAAGCATATGCAGATAAAGATGCGGGTGGTTTCAACTGGAATAATTTTATGCTCCAGCGATGGACTGACCACAACGGAAAAGAACATATAGTGCGTGATGATTTTGAACGTAATGTTCAACTGATTGATTTAACGGCTCAACCATTAGATTTAAAGATTAAATTTGTAGAAACAATTGCTGAGAATAGTGTGCGAAAAACAAAAACTGGTGTTGGTATGAATTTTCTGAAATTCTGTGGTATACATGATTTACAAAATCTTGCTAAATCACCTGACGAGATTGCTACTATACTTAACAAAAGTTATCCGTATGAATGACCGTATCTATATTTTTGATATAGACGGTACACTTACTCCTAGCAGAGCAAAAATCAATGAAGATTTTCGAAAGTGGTTCTTAGAGTTTGTACACACTCACGAGGTTCATTTAGTTACTGGAAGTGATTCAGAGAAAACTATAGAACAGATTGGCAATGAACTATTTAAAAAAGTAAAGTGCGTATATAATTGTTCAGGTAATACAAAACATGAAAAGGGTATTTGTGTGTTCAATACTAAAGATTTTGAGTTGCCAGTTGTTGTACAAAAGTATTTAGAAAAGAAGTTACGTAATAGTAATTTTGATACTAAAACTGGATTACACTTTGATTCGCGTCCAGGATTACTGAACTTTAGTATTGTTGGTCGTAATGCAACAAAAGCCGACCGCAAGAAGTATGTTAAGTATGATACATCAATTAACGAACGACAGTTACTTTCTGATGAATTTAACAAAAAGTTTTCTAAGAAGTTTAATATTGTATCACAGGTAGCAGGTGAAACTGGATTAGATATTATAGAGATAGGAAAAGATAAAGCACAAATATTAAAAGATTTTACATTTAGAGATAAATTAGTATTCTTTGGTGACAATATACAACCTGGTGGTAATGATTATGGAATTGCTCAAGCAATCAAATATAGTCCATATAAGTATTCTGACTATCATCATGTAAAGAATTGGAAAGAAACTTGGAAAATACTTAAATCAACTTTAAAATGATATATACGACTGAAATAATTAAAGATAAGTTTTGGATTGTAGAAGATACTGGTGTCAAAATAGGGACAATAAGAAAATGTTCTTCTGATGATTTTGAATTGAATATACGAAGTGTAGATATATCAGGAATGCATGACATTAGAACTACTGAACATATATCAACTTCAATACTTACTTCTCGGTTTGGTGAAAAAATACTAGAAGCCAGAGAAATTTCAAAAAAGATTGTTGATGAAAATAAAGTTCCAAGACCACGTGGTGGGTGGAATACTTCGTTGACAATGATAGATGGATATCCTTCTAAACATGTAGCCTATAATATTAGTACAGTAGAAAAAGATGGGAAACAAATTCCAACTTATACTAAAAGTGAAGCAAGTAAAGTAGTGTATATTGCTGGATATTACGGAGTAAGATTCCCTAGTGATTGGCGGTGGTTTTATGGTGGGAAACTTGATACACTTGATAATTATAATTTTATAGGTCCATTCAAGACTAAATCTGAAATGGACACAGAAACATTATTGGCGAACAAACGAGATGGTTTATAAAAGTCTAAAAAATCTATTAGCAACGATTAAACGTGCAAACTTAAAGGGAGATAACAGTATTAGACTATCTGTTACTGAGGCGAATGATATTCAAAATGATATTGCTTTGTTGTTATTAGAACTCAAAAAGATTGATTCTACCGAAGAAAAAGTAATTGATGGTGGTAAATTCAAATAGTATCATTCTATATTCTATTATATACGATGTTTTTAAAGGAATTAGATAAATAAGAGTATAACGAATCTTAAGGATACTTTTATGGCTAGACCTAAACCTACGATAATCTTAGAACACACAGACAATCAAACATATCGCAGTGAGCAAGTACTCAAAGCAACAGCAGTATATTCCGTGTTTCACAAAGAAGAAGCGATTAACCTTCGTAGCCTTAACTCGTTGGTCAATTTTCCTGGTCCAAAATACAAAAAAGTGTCTTTCAGTAACCCTGGGCACGCAATCAATCTAGCACAACGATTGAATAAGTTGTTTAGATGTGATGATTTTGAAGTATTTGTGCTAACAAAGGGTGAAAAATTAGAGTTGTAAAGTGAACAAGATTGAGTTAATTTCTTATATTAACGAAAATACAACTAGAAAAATCTCAGGTAGAAAAGAATTAACCCCAAATGATATTTTTATCAGTGGTAATTTGCAGTCCGATAGTGGATTCAGAGTATCAGCCTTTGGTCGAGATGTTATTTCTAAGCATTTTAAAGCATATAAACTAGTAATTAAGTCTGAAACAGTTACTGGAACAGGAAAACAGATACTTATACTAGACAAATATCTAAATTCCCCTTATTATCTGAAAAAATCTAAATTAATTCTATTTGAAGAGGTGATTGCCGCTGAATTACTGATGATAGACGGTGATATTGACCTCTGGGTACAAAACAAAACATTTTATACATCAAAAACTTGACAGATTTCGATTTTATGCTATAATACTAGTATATTCAAAATAAAAGAGAGGTTAAAATGAGTGTAAAAGTATCAACAAATGACTTAGATGTAAGAGTAGTTCGACCTAGCGACCTTCGTGCTGAACTTAACTATGCATTTAATAGAAAACGTCCTGTGTTTATTTGGGGACCTCCTGGGATTGGTAAATCAGAAATTGTAGATAGTATTACACAAGAACGTGCAGGTTATATGATTGACCTTCGTCTTGCTCTGATGGAACCAACAGATTTACGTGGTATTCCATATTTTAACGAAAAAAATGGTACCATGGAATGGGCTACTCCTTCAGACTTACCGAGTCAAGAGTTAGCAGACCAATATGAATCTGTTATCTTATTTCTTGACGAAATGAATCAAGCACCACAATCAGTTCAAGCCGCGGCTTATCAGTTGATTCTGAACCGTCGTTTAGGTTCTTATGTTCTACCAGACAATGTATTAATCGTTGCGGCTGGTAATCGTGAGAGTGACAGAGGTGTTGCTTATCGTATGCCTAGCCCACTTGCTAACAGATTTGTTCACTTAGAAATGGGTGTTGACTTTGAAGATTGGCAGACTTGGGCATTAGAGAATAAAATCAATGCTGATGTTGTCGGTTTCTTAACATCTAATAAGATGGATTTATTTAACTTTGACCCTAGAACTGCGTCAAGGGCCTTTGCTACTCCTCGTTCTTGGACTTTCGTATCAGAAATGTTACCGAAAGAAGGCGAAGAAATTAGCAATAGTCGTTTACATGACTTAATCGCTGGTACAATTGGTGATGGTGTTGCTACTAAGTTCATGGCTCATAGGGGAATGTCTGCAAAGTTACCAATTCCTGCTGATATTCTTAGTGGTAAAGTGACTACACTTACTACTGAGGCGAGAGAAATTTCAGCAATGTTTTCATTGACAACTTCACTATGTTACGAATTGAAGGACTTTGTTGACCGTAATGGCAAAAACAAGATGGATGAGTTATATGCTATGGCTAACAACTTCTTCCAGTTTATGATGGAAAACTTTGATACTGAAATGACAGTATTAGGCGGTAGAACTGCTCTTAAAGTTTACAAGTTACCTCTAGAACCTAGAAAAGTTCCTTGTATTGAGAAGTTCTTCAAAAAGCATGGAAAGTTAATTATTGAGGCCCATAATGCGTAAATGAAGAAATAGTTTCATATTATGAACCATATAAGAGGGAAGTCTATTGACTTCCTTCTTTTTTTATAGTACAATAGTACATATGATATTCGAAGCCATTAAACAACAGGCACGGGTTAATGGCTCTAAGCCTGCACTCATCTGTAAAGAAAAGCAATATAACTATACTGAATTTGTCAATAGTATAGAGACATTAGCCGCAGTTTTATCAACGGCAGTGAGTCCTGGCGAGCGTATTTTGTTCGCAAGTGAAAAAGAATATCACTATGTAAGAATGATTTTAGCCTGTGAAATCTTAGGTATTACCTTTATGCCAACAGTTCCAAATCTATCTAAAGATGAATTAGATAGAATTGTCAAGGCAAGTTCACCAGACCATATCATAATGAGTGAGGAAGATGCGTTAGCATTAAAACCACATGATAAGGGATTAGTTTATGTGAATAGACCTGACCGAATCTATACCATATTGTTCACTGATTATCTGACAGATAAACCTAAAGCAGTCGCTCATTTGGCCGCAGGATGTTTACTTTCCTGTTTAAATAGTATAATTTTATACAACATGGACCCAGAAGATGTAGTGATGTCACAAACATCACCATCCACAATTGATGGTCTATTTCTATATTCATTACCTGCACTAATTAAAGGATGTACGGTTATCATGGAGCAGTTTGATTCTAGTAGTTATCCTGTTTTGTGTGAGAAACATAAACCAACAATAGGTACTATTGCACCTGATATGATGTCCACAATAAAGGATTTAAAAGATATGTCCCACTGGAGAGAACTAAGTGTAGATAGTACTGTTATATCCGAAGAGATGATAGATACTCTATTTGCAAAAGGTGTTCCTGCCATTAGGAATTTATATGGACATACAGAAACACACGTGCCATCATTTACATTCTTAATTAAGCCCGATACAAAACATAAATTACAACTTGAATGTAATGAACACTATGAATATAAATTAGATAGATATAATCGATTGTGGATTAAGAGTCCCTTACTAATGACTAAATATATTAACATGAATGCAAAGTTTGATAAAGAAGATTATTGGTGTACTGGTGATGTATTTGAACGAAAATATAATAAGTTGTTTTATAAATCGGCATACAAATGAAAATAGTTCCAATCACAGACGAGTTGTTACCTAAGTTAGAAACCTTTTGCAAAGAAGTAGAAAAACTGAAATATACTAATAATTCTAGTTTAAAAGCAATGAAATACGAGTGGTGTAAAGAACAAGGTGAGTATTTTTGTGCTATTAAAGATGATAAGATAGTTGCAGTAGCGGGCTGTCATCCATTGCCAGAAGTAGGTGAGAATGCTTGGCGCATATTATTCAGAGGTTGTGAGTTACCACAACAAGATACGTTTAAGGGATTAGGGAAAGGAGATTGGAATAGTATTACACAACGAGAGTTTATTCCTAGGTTCATTGAGTGGTGTCCTAGTGATGAGTTATATATAACAACTAATGTTCACCACGAACATTCAAATGGCAAAGCGGCTCGCAATCATAGACTAATGGGACTTCTCGCAAGACAAGGCATATTAGATTGGCAAAGTAGAAAGTTATTAAATGGTACAGAGCAAACTATTTGGAAACTAAATATAGAAGAATACACAAAACGTAGAAACAAATTGAAAGGAAAATATGTGGTTCAATCATAAACATTTACAAGAAGCAAAGAAGAAAGCAAACAGAGAAGACGCTGGATATTGGTGGCATTTTCGATTAGCAATTTCTGAATTTTTCTTTTTATTCTGTGTATCAATCGGCAGTCTTATTCACGCTGTCTTTCCATGGATTTTAGATTTTAAACTACTAGAATGGAGAATTGGTAGACTAAAAATGCTTAAAAAGAAAATACCAGACGACCCACAACTTAAAAAGATACACTTTGATGATTAACATATTAGATACTATCGCATATAAAAACGGCGAGTATATACCACTTAGAGAAATTGGCCCTAGCATATTAGACTTTGGGTTTATTCACAGTGATGCAACTTATGATGTTATGCCAATATGGAATGGCAAAGCATTTTGTTATGAAAGACATGTACAACGATTTGAGACAAGTGCTAAACAATATGGCTTAAAATTGCCTGATGTTGATTACTTAGATATTATAAAAACATTATATAAAAATATTTCAGTTGACAATGCTTTTGTTTGGTTCTTACTTTGGAGAGGATATCCACCAAGTGGTAATCCTAGAGATATAGATGGTTGCCCTATAAACTTTGCTATGTATATAAAACCAAGTTATCCTATAGGAAAAACTTCTGTTGTATCTTTATACTTAGACAAAGATACTAAAAGAGTTAGTGATGAACATTACGGACAAGAGTACAAAAACATGGCGTGGCAAGAACTTACAATGAGTCAACGTAACAAGCCAGATGGATATGATACAACTGTGTTAGTAGATGTAGATGGAAATGTTACAGAAGGTCCCGGATTTAATGTGGGAATCATCAACAACGGGTGCATATATACAGCAGATAAAAATGTTCTTAAAGGAGTTACAATGAGTGTGGTTGAAGACATAGCCGATGAATTGAAAATACCATTTGAAAGAAAGCCTATTACAGTAGAGAACTTTTTGAATGCTGATGAAGTGTTTATAACAAGTTCAAGTGGGGGTGTTACAGAAACACAAACATCTGGACCTATCACTAAAACTCTTATACAAGGATATGAAGCAAAAAAAGAAGAATACTCAACAGTCCTATGATAGACAAAGACGTATTACAAATTAAGTTACACAAAAGACGAGGCGTTAATATTGTTTCATCAGGAACAACTGGCGAACCAAAACTTGTTCACAGAACTCCTGAAAATTTAGAAGCATGTAACAAGGTTGCTATTAATGTGCAAATGCTTACTTCTAAAAGTAAAGTTTTCACTTGCACTAAACTGGATCATGCAGGCGGATTGTTACTACAAACATTACCAGCATATACATTAGGTTGTGATATTCACGTAACGAAGTTTAATCCCTTTACATTCTTAAAAGAGTTTCAGAATTATACACATACTTTTCTAGTTCCAAAAATGTGTCAAGCACTTATGAAAACTAAAGGATTTGCTACATGTGAGTTAACTGGCAAAGTAATTGCTATGGGTAGTGACCCAATTGAAAGTTATGAAATAAAAGCATTCATTGATAGAGGCGCCATAGTTATCGCAAATTGGGGTATGAGTGAGATTGGACCTAATACTATCAATAAAACATTTAGAAGAGATGATACAATAGACTTCACTCAAAATATTATGGGTGATACTGCACACTGTGATACAAAAATTGTTGATGGTGAACTGTATGTTAAAGGTGATATCTGTGTAAATGATGATTGGCTCGCTACGGGCGATTTAGTTGAGTATAATGACGGTATTTACTGGTATTATGGACGAGTTTA
>Ga0207991_1001347_pt1 | contig 15084 bp, 14 predicted proteins | sample ETN07SmetaG_FD_185786 | JGI IMG/M metagenome (GOLD analysis project Ga0207991, IMG submission 185786) | Marine microbial and viral communities from oxygen minimum zone, Eastern Pacific Ocean - ETNP2014F14-07SV275 (SPAdes) (version 2) | ecosystem: Environmental > Aquatic > Marine > Oceanic ... | reverse complement strand
ATTGGTGCCCAGGAGAGGACTTGAACCTCCACGACCTTGCGATCACTAGCACCTGAAGCTAGCGTGTCTACCAATTTCACCACCTGGGCATATTCAAAGTGGATTTTGTCCAGCATCTTGCCAAATTGCAGTTGGGGTCCGCTGTTTACCACAACACTACTTGGGCCTAAGACAGGAATAATTCCGGTCTGGCGAGCGGAGCGCAACTCTATCGGGAGAGGCAGATACTGTCAACTCCGCTGGCACTGGAAATTACCCGCCAGACTGTAACAGACATCGAATGCGCCTGCGTGTATACTTCTCCCACATCTAGTCCTATGCCTTCCCGTAATGTCAAAAAACCGTAAATCCAGGGATCCCTTCGCCGGGCGCGAAGCGGAAAAATACGCCAATCCTATTCCCAGCAGGGAATTTATCCTCCAGCACCTGGAGCAGGTTGGCGAGCCTGTTAGCCACACTACCCTGTGTCAGCAGTTGCGGCTCGAGGATGAGGAGTCGGTCGAGGCATTGCGGCGGCGCCTCAATGCGATGAGCCGCGACGGGCAGATTATCAGTAATCGCCGTGGTGTCTTCGGGCTGGCGGGCCACATGGGCCTTATCAAGGGCAAGGTGCAGGGCAACAAGGACGGCTTCGGCTTTTTTATTCCGGAGGATGGCTCCGGAGATCTGTTCCTCAATGGCCGCGAGATGGAGAAGCTGTTCGATGGCGATCAGGTGCTGGCTCGGGTGTCGGGTGTCGATGGTCGCGGTCGCAAAGAAGGCATCGTCGTCGAGATACTGAAGCGACGCTACCAGCAAATCGTCGGGCGTTATTACCACGAGCAGGGCTTTGGTATTGTCGTCCCCGACAGCAAACGCATCCCCCACGAGATTTTGATTCCTGACAAGGCCGCCGGTCATGCCCAAGACGGCCAGTTCGTGGTGGCCGAAATTACCGAATATCCATCGCGACGACGCAAGGCGATCGCGAAAATTGTCGAGGTGCTTGGTGATAGCTCAAAACCAGGATTGGAGATCGACATCGCCCTGCGCAGTCATGACATTCCTCATGAATGGCCCACCGCCGTCACCAGGTCGCTAAATCAGTTCGATGAACAGGTGCAAGAAAAACACCTGATCGGCCGCAGAGATATGCGTGATGTAGCGTTCGTCACCATCGATGGCGAGGATGCCAAGGACTTTGACGATGCAGTCTATGCCGAACGTCAGCAGCGGGGAGGATGGACGCTCTTCGTCGCTATCGCCGACGTCTCTCACTACGTCACGCTCGGCAGTGTCCTCGATGAAGAAGCAATAAACCGCGCTACTTCGGTTTATTTCCCAGGCCATGTTATTCCCATGTTGCCGGAGAAACTCTCCAATGGACTGTGTTCGCTCAAACCTGGAGTGGACAGACTCACCATAGTTTGCGAGATGAAAATTTCTACGGCGGGTGAGATGACAGACTATTGCTTCTTCGAGGCCGTGATTCATTCCCATGGTCGTATGACTTACACCGAAGTCGCCGATATTGTGCAAACGCCGGCAACCGAGACTCAGGAAAACCTACGCGCGAAGATGAGGCAGCGCCATCAGTCACTGTTGCCCCACCTCGATGAACTCTATTCCCTCTATCGCGCACTGCGCAGTGCGAGAGATAACAGCGGCGCCATGGATTTCGATACCACAGAGACTCGCATCGTGTTCGGTGAGAACAAGAAGATACGGGAAATCGTGCCGGTTTATCGAACCGATGCCCACAGGCTTATAGAAGAATGCATGTTGCGTGCGAATGTTGCCGCCGCCGAATTGATGGAATCCAGCAAGTTGCCAGCTCTGTATCGAGTGCATGAGGGGCCGAATCCGAACAAACTGGAAAACCTGCGTGAATTTCTCAGCGAGTTGGGTCTGTATTTGCCCGGCGGCGACAAACCCGAACCCTCGGATTACAAGAAAGTCTTGCAGCAAATATCTAACCGGCCCGACAAGCACCTGCTGCAGACAATGCTCATTCGCTCCCTGATGCAGGCAGTTTATCAACCGAAAAATCTAGGGCATTTTGGCCTGGGTTATCCAGCCTATGCCCATTTCACATCACCGATTCGTCGTTACCCCGATCTGCTGATTCATCGGGCGATTCGTTTCCTGATCAGAAATAAATCCTCCAGGCATCTGCAGAAGCAGGCCGATGCCGGTGCCCTCTCGAAAAAACAGATCTACCCTTATTCCGCCTCGGATATGCAGGACCTTGGTGAACATTGTTCCATGGCGGAGCGGCGAGCGGATGCCGCAGGCTACAGCGTCATGGACTGGTTGAAATGCGAGTATATGCAGGACAAGATCGGCGACGAGTTTAACGGCACCGTGTCCTCCGTCACCAGTTTTGGCTTGTTCGTCGAACTCAACGATATCTATATCGAAGGGCTGGTACATATTACCGAGCTCAGCAACGACTACTATCATTTCGATCCGGTGCGTCATTGCCTGGAGGGTGAACGCAGCCGAACTTCCTATCACCTTGGCGATAGTGTCGAAGTCAAAGTAGTACGGGTAAACCTGGATGAGAAGAAGATTGATCTGCAGATGACAGGCAGTGTTGCTGCGGCAAGGCCAGCGCCGCGTCGGCGCAAGCCCGGCAAGAAGGAAGGTTTTCCCGATCGTGACCGCTCGAAAAAACACAAAGATAAAGGTAAGGATCTGAATAACGGGGAAGGGAAAAAGAAAAGCAAGTCCAAAAACCAAAGGCAAGGGGCTAAGGCAGAAAAGTCAGGCGGAAAACGCAGTGGCGCTAGTTCGGCGACTAAAAAACCGGGCTCCAGTAAAACCAGCAAGGCAGGTAGCCGCAATAAGAGCAGGCGCAGTGGCGCCCCCGCTGCCAAAAGACCGCGGCGCTAAACCATGGCGAGCAGTCAAGATTGGATCATCGGGTTTCACGCCGTTACCGAGTTGCTCAAACATCAATCCGCCGATGTCCTGCAGTTAGTGATTCAGGACGGCCGTAACGACGAACGACTGCAAGCTTTGAAGTCCATTGCACTACAAGCAAATATCGAACTGGCTCAGTTGGCAAAACGGGAAATGGACAGACGCTTCCCGGGAGTACACCAGGGCGTGGCGGCACTGTACCGAAATCCGGTAGCAGCGAAATCCGAGAAAGAACTTGGGGTTCTGTTGGATTCTCTGGATCGGGCTCCGCTATTGCTGGTTCTGGATGGAATAACTGACCCTCACAATCTCGGCGCCTGTCTCCGCAGCGCCGATGCGGCAGGCGTCGATGCGGTGATTATACCGAAAGACAAGTCCGCCACTCTCAATGCCACGGTGCACAAGGTTGCCAGTGGCGCGGCAGAAACGGTCCCCCTGTTTGCGGTAAGCAATCTTGCGCGTTGCCTGGAGTCGCTGCAGCGGCGCGGCATCTGGTTGGTGGGAACGGCAGATGAGACCGGGAAATCCCTGTTTGATCAGGACCTCACCGGTGCTCTGGCTCTGGTAATGGGCTCAGAAGGCAGGGGATTGCGGCGTCTGACCCGGGAACGCTGCGATTATCTCGTTGCCATCCCCATGGCGGGCAAGCTCAGCAGTCTGAATGTGTCGGTGGCCACCGGAGTCTGTCTCTTCGAGGCATTGCGGCAGCGGCAGAAAGGAAATTAAAGGGGCAGAGAACTAAGCGACAAGTCGCGCCCATCCCCCGTCACATTGGCGACACTCGCCTCTGTTTGTGCCATTTTCTTGGGGATTTACTTGCATCCCAAGGTCACTTTCTCTAGAATTCCCGCTCTTTTATTGGCGGGCTCTGTTCCTGCCCCACATAACTCCTTGTCTTACCATGCACAGCTGCTGTGCGATGGGAGGCTGCAACCATGAGGAGTCTCTATGAGACACTATGAAGTAGTATTCCTGGTGCATCCCGACCAGTCTGAACAGGTCCCCGGGATGATCGAGCGTTACACCCAATTAATGAGCGACAGCGGTGGCAAGATTCACCGTATGGAGGATTGGGGCAGACGCCAGCTAGCCTATCCTATTAACAAGATTCACAAGGCCCACTACGTACTGATGAATATCGAGTGCGACGGTAAGGCTCTGGAAGAATTGTCTACCTTGTTTCGTTTCAACGATGCGGTATTGCGTAATCTTGTCATCAAGACAAAAGAGCCTGTCACCGAAGAATCACTGATTCTCAAGGGCGAGCGCGAAGGTAAAGAACGCCGGCAGAGAGCTGAGCAGAAACGCAAACTGGAAGATGAGGCTGCTGCCGCTCGCGCCAAACTTGCCGCTGCCAAGCAGGAAGCCGAAGCGCAGGCTGAAGCTGAAGCTGCTGCGGCTTCCGAAGCTGAAGCCCCTGACTCGGAATCCGAAGCTGAAGCCCCTGACTCGGCACCCGAAGCTGCAGATGAGGAGAAGCCAAACTCTGCCGCCACAGGCGGAGAAGCGGAAGAAGTTCCAGAAGCGGCCGCCGCCGACGCCACCGAGGCAGCTGTTGAAGAAGCCGACAAAGACTAGATGTCGGGTTTCCTCCTTCTAACCAATTAATTCAGGAATAAAATTATGGCTCGTTATTTTCGTAGACGTAAATTTTGCAAATTCACCGCCGAGGGCACCAAGCAGATCGATTACAAGGACCTGGAAACTTTGAAGGCCTATGTGTCGGAAACCGGGAAAATTGTTCCCAGCCGCATCACTGGCACCAAGGCACGGTATCAGCGCCAGTTGGCGACCGCGATCAAGAGAGCGAGATACCTGGCGTTGATTCCTTACACGGACAGCCACCACGGCTAAATAGGTAGAACCATGCGCGGCCTTGCTAAATTCGTGATGACCGGACGCAAGCAAGCTTTCCTGGCGGTGTTACTTCTGGGTCTGGTTCCTCTCGCCAATTTGCTGAATCCGGTGATTGTCGGCCTCGTCTTGTTGCGCAAGGGCACCCGGGAAGCCGCCTATGTGCTGGCCTGGGCAATATTACCGATCGGTGCCTGGGCCATGGCCGGTGATCCGGTGCCCCTGATCATGCTGATAGGAATCAGCGGGCTCGCCTACTTGCTGCGGGAAACCGAGTCCTGGGAATTCACGCTGTTGGCAGCGATTGCAATCGGCGTATGTGTTGAGCTTTACCTGAGGCTGCAACCCGCCGTATTGGACGCGGTATTTCAGCAACTCGACGCTTACCTGGCCGCGAATAGTGCGCAGGATTTTCAACCGGAGCAATTCAGGGAAGTGCTGACCAGCTTTATAGGCGCGGTCTACATGTTCCTGGCGATCGTTTTACTGATGTTGGCTCGATGGATGCAAGCTGCCCTGTATCACCCGGGGGGGTTTCAAAAGGAGTTCCACGGGCTACGTATTGAAAGAAAGGTGGCGCTGCTATTGCTGGGGCTTATGTTACTGGCGAATTTTGGTGTATTGCTGCCGGCATCATGGGTTTTGTATTTGATACTGCCGCTGATGTTTTCAGGCCTGGCCCTGATTCATGCGGTAGTAGCATGGAAGAAGCTATCCACGATGTGGTTGACTGCGCTCTATGCATTTCTAATGTTGCCGGTGGTTGCGCAATTACTGGTGCTGCTGGCACTGATAGATAGTTGGTACAATTTTAGAGCACGGTTTAAGAGTGCCGTGTGACAGAGATTTGAAATGAGGACGAGAGTATGAACGTAATTTTGCTGGAAAAAATAGGCAAGCTTGGTGAAATTGGTGACACGGCCAGTGTCAAATCCGGCTACGCCAGGAATTTCCTGTTTCCGCAGGGCAAGGCGATTCCGGCCACGAAGGCCAACCTGACTGAATTCGAAGGTCGAAAGACTGAATTGCTTGCGAAATATGATGCCAAGCTTGCGGAATCACAAAGACGTGCCAAACTGGTTAACGGCGTAAGTCTCAGCATCGAAGTCAATGCCAGTGACGAAGGTCATCTATTCGGTTCTGTGGGCACTCGCGAGATTGCCGATGCCGTAAATGCCCTGGCCGGTAGCGATATCGCCAAGAGAGAAGTTCTGTTACCGAATGGTGCGATTCGTGAATTGGGAGCAATCGAAGTTGCACTGGATCTGGGCCATGACATACGTGCGACTATCTCCCTCGCTGTGGTGAGTCTCAAATCAGCCGCCGGGGTCAGTGAGGACGGTAGTATTATTGAAGAGATAGATCAGAGGGAAGCGGCCGAGGCTGCTGAAGCATCAACAGCGGACGCCGTCGATGCGCCTGCCGCTAAAGAAGCAACCGAGATGTCGGCGCAGTCGGTCGAGGCCTCAGGCGAAGAAGCGCCCGCTGAGGAGGCAGCCGAAGCCGTTTCTGAAACCAAGACCGAAGCAGACGACAGCAGCAATTAAGTTCCGAATTTACAGGTCACATCCTTGACCTGCTCAACTTCATGAAGCACCATCTGTTAGCTCAGTAGGTGCTTTTTTTTTAGCTAAAACTCACAGAATTTATTCATGTCCCTCGATACATTCAGCAGCAGTGATGATGCAAACAAGATAGCGTCGCTCAAGGTGCCGCCCCATTCGGTGGATGCTGAGCAGGCTGTGTTGGGTGGCTTGATGCTGGATAATACCGTGTGGGACGACATCGTCGATGTGTTGGCGACAGAAGACTTTTATCGCGCGGAGCACCAGTTAATCTTTCAGGCGATGCTGCGGCAGAGTGAGGCTAATAGCCCGGTAGATGCGCTGACGCTGGTGGAATCCCTCAATAGCCTCAATGAGTTGGACAACGCCGGCGGCCCCGAGTATCTGGGCGAGTTGGCAAGCAATGCGCGGGGCACCGCGAATATTCATGCCTACGCAGATATCATCCGCGAACGCGCGATCTTGCGTCGTCTGATTTCTGTCGCTCATAAAATCGCTGACAACAGCTTTAATACCGGCGGCAAGAAAGCCGCGGAAGTTCTCGATGATGCCGAGGAACAGGTTTTCAACATTAATGATGAGCGTTCCAAGGAGGCCGGACCGATACACATTACGCCACTGGTAACGGCCGCGGTTGATCGCATCGATGAGTTGGTAGAGTTGGGCGGCAACCTCACTGGTTTATCGAGTGGGTTCAAGGATCTGGATGAGAAGACGTCGGGCTGGCAAGAGTCAGACTTGATCATCGTCGCAGGCAGACCCTCCATGGGCAAGACCGCCTTCGCCATGAATCTGGTTGAAAACGCGATTATGCACAGCAGTGACGCGGTGGTGGTATTCAGTTTAGAAATGCCTGCCCAGAGCCTGATTTTTAGAATGCTGTCATCGATTGGCAAAATCGATCAAACAAAATTGCGAACCGGTCAAATGACAGACGAAGACTGGCCAGGCTTCAACGATGCTGTGGCAAAACTAAAAGACAGGCCCCTCTACATAGATGACAGTTCCGGGATTACACCCATGGAGATGCGAGCAAGATTGCGTAGAATCGAGCGTCAAATTGTCAAGGAGAAGAAGAAACTCGGAATGGTAGTGGTGGATTACTTGCAGCTCATGCAGCTAAAAACTACCACCGAAAACAGGGTCGGTGAAATCTCGGAAATATCCAGATCGCTGAAGCTATTAGCGAGAGATTTCAAGTGTCCGGTTATCGCCCTGTCGCAGTTGAATCGGGGGCTGGAACAACGGCCCAATAAGCGCCCTGTGATGTCAGATCTGCGTGAATCAGGCGCCATCGAGCAAGACGCCGACGTTATCATATTCATCTATCGGGATGAGGTTTACAACGAGGATTCGCCGGACAAAGGCGTCGCCGAAGTGATCATCGGCAAACAGAGAAACGGTCCAATCGGCACGGTCCGGCTCAGTTTCATCGGCAAGCACACGCGCTTCGAGAACCACAGCCAACCGCGTTATGATGACAGTTACACTCACGGCTAATACTCACGGCCCCGGTTGATAAGGTGGGCTCAGGACAAGGGAATGGATGAGCCACGTAAAAGAGTCTGGGCGACGATCGATACTCAGGCGCTGCAGAAGAACCTGGCACGGGTTCGCGCTCTCTGTCCTGAATCGAAAATAATTCCGGTCATAAAAGCCGATGCCTATGGTCATGGCATGGAGCAAATCGCGCGCGCCATTATCGATTCTCATACCGCGATAGCGGCCTTTGCCGTTGCCACAATGGCTGAAGCGCTGGCACTGCATAGCCTGAAGTTGGATATTCCGATTTTACTGCTGCCGGGTTTCGCCGAAGAGCAAGAATTGGGGCTGTGCATCGATGCCGGCGTTGAAATGGTTGTGCATTCGCCGTATCAGCTCTCCATCTTGCAAGATCGCTTCGAAAGCGACATCCCCTCCGGTGTTCCAAGGCTTTGGCTAAAACTCAACTCGGGCATGAATCGCCTGGGTTTTTCTGCTGCTGAGTGTGTAAAGGCTTATCATACCCTGCGTCGTTTTCCGGAAGTTGAGCTGGTGCTGATGTCCCACCTGGGTTGTGCCGATGACTCGCTCAGCGCAATAGCGGGCGAATTCACCAGCAAGCAAATTGCCGAATTTAATAGGGTCAGGGATCAACTTGTGCAAGAAAGTGGCCGGGCAGTTGTCTGTAGCATGGCTGCATCGGCGGGAATTCTGGGTCTGCCGGAAACCCACTACGACTATGTTCGCCCTGGTGTCATGTTGTATGGTGCTTCGCCACTGGCTGATGAAACCGGTGAGGAACTGGGCCTGTTGCCGGTGATGACTTTACATTCCCGACTCATCGCAATCAATGAAGTAGCCGCTGGCGACTCGATCGGATATGGCGCTACCTATGTCTGCGATCGCGAGACCCGGGTCGGAGTGATCGCCATTGGCTACGCCGATGGTTATCCCAGGTCTGCTACTAACGGCACCGCAGTGCTGATCAAGACGCCGACGGGGCTGCTACGCACGCGCTTGATTGGCCGAGCTTCCATGGACATGATTACGGTAGAACTCACTGGCATGGATGATGTGCAGGTAGGTGATGAGGTGGTGCTGTGGGGCGTCGGGCTCTGTGCCGACGAGGTTGCGAGACAGGCGGGTACGATTTCCTATGAACTCTTCTGCAAGCTCACCGAGCGAGTGGATTTTGAATATGCTTAAGGTAAATGATGACAAGCCACGTTTACCCGTGAACTGATTCGATGGCAAAAAATAAAGTAGCATTTGTTTGCACAGATTGTGGTGCTGAACATGGACAGTGGCAGGGTCAGTGTGCAGCGTGCAAGGCGTGGAATACACTTTCCCGTTTCAACCTGGGTAGCAGTGCTTCTCCCGCCACCAAAGCCGACTTTCGCAAGTCATTGGCTGGCGCTGAAAATTCCAATGTGCAGACCCTGTCTGAGATCGACCTGCAGTCACTACCCCGTTATTCCAGCTCGATTGGGGAATTGGACCGAGTGCTCGGCGGTGGATTGGTGCCGGGGTCCGTCATCCTGATCGGTGGTAATCCCGGTGCCGGCAAGAGCACCCTGTTATTACAGGTCATGTGTCTGTTGGCCAGTAACGGCAGGTCTGCACTGTATGTCACTGGAGAAGAATCCCTGCAGCAGGTGGGTATGCGGGCGCAACGACTCAATCTTCCCCAGGAAAATCTGCAGCTGCTGACGGAGACAAATGTCGAGAAAATCTGTCGGGTGGCACAGCAGCTTCAGCCCGAATTACTGGTTGTCGATTCGATCCAGGTGATGCACAGCGGCGATGTGCCCTCGGCTCCGGGCAGCGTATCTCAGGTGAGAGAATGTGCTGCCTATTTGATTCAATATGCCAAGCAAACCAATACTGTCTTGTTCCTGGTCGGCCACGTAACCAAGGAAGGCAACCTGGCGGGACCCAAGGTGCTGGAGCATATGATCGACTGCTTCATTATGCTCGAGGGAGGCAACGACACCAAGTATCGAGTGTTGCGGGGACAGAAGAATCGCTTCGGCGCGGTGAATGAAATCGGTGTATTTGCCATGACCGAAACCGGTTTGAAGGAAGTGAAGAATCCATCGGCTATATTCCTGGCCAGAACCGAAGAGGACGCGGCGGGTTCCCTGGTGATGGTGCTATGGGAAGGCACCCGTCCCCTGTTGGTTGAAATTCAGGCTCTGGTCGATACCAGCCAGCTGGGAAATCCGCGTCGACTTGCGGTGGGGCTGGATCAGAATCGCCTGTCCATGTTGCTGGCTGTCCTGCACCGGCACGGTGGCATCTACATGGCGGATCAGGATGTATACGTCAACGTGGTTGGCGGGGTTAAGGTTAACGAAACCAGCGCCGACCTGGCGCTGCTATTGGCGATCGTTTCCAGCTTTAGAGACAAGTCCCTGCCGAAAGATCTGGTGGTTTTCGGTGAAGTCGGGCTGTCCGGTGAAATACGTCCGGTGCCGGGGGGGCAGGAACGACTGCGAGAAGCTGCCAAGCATGGATTCACCCGCGCCATTGTGCCGAAGCAAAATATGCCGAAAACCAAAATCGATGGTATCGAAGTCGTCCCCGTGTCCAAGGTGGCGCAGGCGCTGGAGGCGATATAAACCAGATCGGCTGGCACTCGCCAGCGTGTTTTGCGACCAGCGGTTAATCCGGCGCTCTGTCAAAATCTGCCCGAATAGTGCGGGTAGCCCAATAATAGTGCAGGGCACACCAGAGGTTCACCATCACGGTTATCGACATGGCATAACGCAAGGCGTTGTCGCCATAACTTGGTGTCAGGTAGTCGCTGACGAAGCCGGTTAGCATTGGACCCAGGCCGAGCCCGATCAGATTCAATACGAAGAGCAAGACCGCCGAAGCCATCGCCCGCATGCGGATGCCCACCAGAAAATGGGTGGAAGCGATACAGGGTGCCAAATACCAGCCGCCGGCAAATACTGGCAGCAAGTAAGAGAAGGCTGCGGTGATGCCGGTGGGCATTAGCAGGAATGTAATCAGCGCGAAGGGGATGGCGAGCAGGGTGGAGATAAAAGGTATCCAAACATACCAGGTTTTGTCGCCAGTGTTGTTGGCCATTCGATCCGACATCCAGCCGCCGAAAAAGGTGCCGGCAAGTCCGCCAATACCGGCGATCAATCCGTAGTACAAGCCAACATCCAGAATCGGCATGCCGTGCACACGGCCTAAAAACAAGGGCATGAAGTTGCCCATGCCGTAGGTGACAAAGGCATGGAGGGCGCAGGCGAAACTGAGGTGGCGAAATGATTTCCGTTCCCAGAGAAAGCCCACCACCCTGAAGAACCCCGGTGGTGCTACGTCTTTACGCGCTTCCGCCATGCCGCGGGGTGGTTCCTTGATGACAAATCTGACTAACAGGGCGAGGAAAATTCCCGGTAAGCCGACGACAACGAAGGCGATACGCCAGTCAAAGAATTGCACCAGGTAGGCGCCACCGACGGTGCCTACCAAAATGCCACCGTAAACGCCGAGAGAATAAACCGACAACGCCGTGGCTCTTTGGTGCGCAGGAAAAATATCTGAGACGATGGAATGGGCGGGGGGAGAGCCACCGGCTTCACCGATACCGACACCGAACCGCGCCAGGAACAACTGAGAAAAATTCTGCGCCGCCCCGCATGCGGCGGTCATTATGCTCCAGATGGTGACGGAGATGGCGATGACATTGCGACGATTACTGATATCGGCCCAGCGAGCGATGGGGATACCCAAAGTGGTATAAATGCAGGCGAAGGCTAGTCCCGATAACATGCCGAATTGGCCATCGCTGATAGCGAGATCTTCGATGATGTAACTGGCCAGGACATTGATGACCTGTCTGTCGACGAAGTTGGAAACATAAACGGTGGTGAGAATACCCAGTACCAGGTAGCGGTAATGGGGGTTTTTATAGGCTTGGATAATCGAAGCGCGCTCGGCGTCATGCTTCGAGTCTATGTGTTCGTTGGGTGTGCCCGCAGCTTCGGTAGTGCTTTCCGACATACTCTGACTCCAGTTTTTTATTTTTCTGCCAGTACTAATGGGGCTTCTCGCGACCGGCTTTGCATCTAAGCATTTATTCGGCGGCCAGTCTACGAATTAGCAAGGCACTCAATTTGGCGCGCTCTAGCAGTGTGCTCACCCGAGCCTGCTCTCGTTCGAAATCGGCACTGGTTCCGGCGATCTCCAGTGAATTCAGTGTCGCTAGGCCTACGGTCTGGGTCAGTGCGCCATCGGTCCCGCCGCCGGAGTCTTACCCACCTAATTCCTGGCCCATCAGGCTGCCGGTAGCGCGGGCTTTTTCCAGCAAATAGCCGGATTCCTCTGTAGGTGTCTTCGGTGGACGCTGCAGATTGGTCCAGCTTTCGGCAGTGATCTCGCCGGAATCGATGGCGTAGCTGCAAAGATTTGTGATCGCTGTTTGGGGTCTATCTCCATAAACAGCTCAACTAAGCCGCCGGCCAACTCGGAAATTCATAGCCTTACTATTGCCGAGGGTATCGTAGTACACACCGGGGCCATGTCTTTCGCCGTCCATCCAGGTACCCACATATCGATCACCGTTGGCAAAGTAATATATACCCTCGCCGTGTATCTTATTGTCCTGGAAACTGCCCTCGAAGCGATTGCCGTTGGCAAATGAGTAGCTGCCTTGACCACTCATGAGATTTTGTCGCCATTGGCCCTGATAGCGATCACCGCTGGCCCACACCTTGGTGCCATAGCCGTCCTGCTGATCCTCGCGCCAACCGCCGGAGTAGCGATTTTTATTATTCCAGTTAAATGTGCCCTGACCGTCACGTCGATTATTACTGAACATGCCCTCGTAGTGGTCTCCATTTGCCCAGCTAAAGGTGCCTCGACCATCCTGTGCGCGGTCGCGCCATTGGCCTGAATAGCGGTCACCGTTGGCAAAGTTGTAGGTTCCCTGGCCGTCGATTCGATCGTCAAGCCATTGACCATCGTAACTATCACCGTTAATGAAAAAGAAAGAACCTCGGCCATTCCTGCGATCATTCAGGTACTGACCCGAATAGCGCTCGCCACTGACCAGGTAGAGGGTGCCCGGTCCGTTCTGGCGTCCATTGCGAAACTGGCCTTCATAGCGATCGCCATTGAAAAAATAGTGAATGCCCTGTCCGTGTTTCTGATCCGCTCTGAACTGCCCCTCGTAGCGATCACCATTGCTGAGAGTCAGGCTGCCGCGCCCCTCAAAGTAGTTGTTTTGACATTAGCCTTCGTAACGATCGCCGCCCACCCATCGATAAACGCCACTGCCGGTGATACAACTACCGCGCTGCCATCCGTTCTCTGCCGCCAACACTGGTAGCGAAAAGAACAGCAGCGATAGCAGCGTCATTTTGTGTGTTTGAGCCTGGATTAAGCGGATCTTCATTTAATTACCTGGGCCAGGATTATTAAGCTAATTGATATAATAACTGACAGTGCATTGCCTGCAGAAAGTATATCGCAGAATTCAGCAACTATGTCCCGGTACTACCGGGGGTCGAAACTATCCGTGAATAGCACTCGCTTGCTGATGAGCCAGCCAGATTCGGTCTTCTTCCAGTTGTTCCGGTAAATTCCGGAACTGCGCACTACCGCGGCCCGGTCTGCGGCGGTTTGATGCGTAATCAGTGCCATATTCTCTGTGATGGCCGATGTCGGCGAAAGTTCCAGAAAAACCAACCCGGAAAAATGATGACGAGTCTGGCGATCCGCCAGGCGGCCCCGGTGGGATGTTCTGGCATAGGCTTTTATGGCTTGTCTGCCGACGATGCGGGAGCCCGCTACCAGGGAACCGGCGAGCCAGCGCTCCATGACGCCATCGAGGGTGAATAAATCCGCGAATCCAGTCGAGTCCTTCCCATCCCAGCGATAGGAATATTGTGCCAAGGCGGCGGCTATGGCGAGTCTATCGCTGATGGTCTCGAGAGATTCTGCCGCCAGTGGCTGCCCGTGGAAGAAAATAAGCAGTGCCACGAGCAGCCTGCAGTTGGTGCGCCACGGTGGTGAGGTGACGGGCATAGTCGAGTACTCCCCTGGGTGGAAGGGCTCAAGACTAGCAGAAAGCCTGCCGGGGTTTAACTATTACAAGATGAATGCCGGTTCCAGAACCGCTATTGGTCAAGGGATTGGCATTGTGTGCACGGGCATTAACTATGCCAGCTTTCCAGAACATGGACATCCACCGGCTAAAGAAATTCTGTTGCTGGACGGGATTTTCTCTGACGAAAGCGGGGACTATTCCGCGGGCACTTATTTTCGAAAGCCGCACATGGGTCAGCACACACCCTTCGTGGAAGCAGAGACCCTGATCTGGGTGAAGGCAGGTTAGCTGCCTAATTCTTAAACCAGAACTCAATTTCGGCGGTATCTGCCGTAAATTCTGCGGCGTGCTCTTTGTTCGCGGGCACGTGGTACCAGTCACCCGTTGCGATGCGTTGGGTTTCGCCATCCATGGTGAGTAACAATTCACCGTGGGTGAGGACCCCGATATTTTCACTGTCGTGTCGATGGGCTTCAATTTTGGTTCCTGCAGGATAGCTGGCAAACAGGACATCGCAATTTTTTGCTTCCAGCTTGAAGGCTTCGAAACGGCCTTTGAATACAGGAAGCGCACGAATCTGAGCGGGGTAATAATTGTGTAAAGCCATGGAACTGCCCTTTGTCTTTGTAATGGGTTCGCGTCCAAGGGTAGCCAATGTCGGCAGAATAGGCCAGTTGGCCGGAGTCGCTGTTCCCGGAAGCTGCCAGTGATGCCACCTGGAGCAGGCGGTGTCTGCAACTGACCTGTCATCGGCGGAAATGAATACAGCCTTTGCCCAGAGTTGGTGGTAGTCTAGGCAGCCTCGGATCGACAAATTGATTAATGGAAACACCGCCGCAATTCATTGAATAGATGGGGGACCTCGTCGATCTTGTTTAGACCCCGCGTATTTTTACGTATCCATTGCATTGAGTAACAGGCAAAGACCTGTCTGAGGAGCATAGAATGACCACATTTGCGATCGTAAACCTCGTTGTGTTTGCCGCCCTGCTTAGCCTCCTGTTTCAACTGGCTAACAAAAAGGTCGGTCTTTCACGACGGGTGCTGGCAGGCCTGGTAGCCGGTACATTGTTTGGTTTCTATCTGCAGGGAGTTTTCGGTTATACCGACGTAGTTACCGAGCAAACGCTGGAATGGACCGGAGTGATCGCAAATTCCTATGTCAATTTGCTGCTCATGATCATTATGCCGCTGATCCTGATAACCATGATT
>Ga0207991_1001341_pt1 | contig 15147 bp, 10 predicted proteins | sample ETN07SmetaG_FD_185786 | JGI IMG/M metagenome (GOLD analysis project Ga0207991, IMG submission 185786) | Marine microbial and viral communities from oxygen minimum zone, Eastern Pacific Ocean - ETNP2014F14-07SV275 (SPAdes) (version 2) | ecosystem: Environmental > Aquatic > Marine > Oceanic ... | reverse complement strand
ATGAATATCCTAATGGCGTTGATCCGATTGAAAAAGACCTGGCATTAGCCTTGCCTGGTAATGACGATGTACTACCACCGCACCCGAACTTTTCACGGGTACAGGGAGACAGTATCGGTAACCCGTTCGTTATTGATTCCATTCCTTATTTTGATGACGCTGAATATCACCAAATCTATTGGGATTCGGCCAGCACGGTTGGTTTTACAGATGATTATGATGAGGCCTGTCCTTATACTGGGTCAACTGCACCGGACGTGGTCTATGAATTCACGCTAACACATGACGCCGTTAAGCTGTTTGTTGACCTGTGTGAATCGTACTACGATTCCAAAGTGTTTATGTATGCCAATGGTGACGTTACTGACCTTGTGGCCTGTAACGATGATTACTGTAGTGCCTCGCACGGACAAACGTATACATCGTACTTTGAAGCAGCCGATGTCCCCGCAGGGACATATCACATTGTTATTGACGGTTATGGCGGCGCCTCAGGCACATATGTGCTTAACCTGGGAGTTCAGTATAACTACCCCGGCCTTACATACAATGTGTATAAAAACGGTAGCATAGCGGAAGATGAACTTGATACCACCGCATGGGTAGATGGCAATGCTTCACTGCTGGAAAGCGACTATTTTGTAACAGGCACGGCGTATGAGTCCTTTTTAAGCGGAGGTTATCCGAGTCTAATGACCACTGATACGCTCATTGAAACGGAAGCTTCTAACACTGTAAGCATGGCTATGGTGAACCAGCCTCCTGGCGACTTCACGATGCTTACACCCAGCGATGGAGATACAATTGTTATAGAAGAAGATGACTTGGGCAGCAACCTGTTGTTTGCCTGGTCTTCATCTATAGACCCCAACGGTTCCCAAGTAGCTTACAATATTCGCTGGTGGATTGATTCTCCCTTCTGGCAAGAAGCCGTTGACGACACAAGCGTTACAGCGTACTTTGTGTCTTATGATGACATTGCTGCAACGCTCGGGGATCTAGGCCTGGTTGTGGCCACAGTGAATTGGCAGGTCTATGCCACCGATGGCTATGATGAAACAGCAGCGTCCAACGGACCGCGGTCCGTTACCTTTGATGCCGGCTGGGTCCTTGGTATAGACGATAATCTGCTCCCAGAGGTCTTTGCCTTGCACCAGAACTACCCAAACCCGTTCAACCCGGTAACAACCATCCGGTTTGACGTGCCTCAGGAAAGTCATATCCGCATGGATGTGTACAATATCCTGGGCCAGCGCGTGCGGACACTGATGAACGGTACTATGCAGCCTGGATACCATGCTGTTCGCTGGGACGGTACTAACGATACAGGTAAACCGTTAGCATCGGGTATGTATATCTATCGCATCCATTCCACCGAATTCACTTCTGTGAAAAAACTGGTATTGATGAAATAGAACAAACTTCACCCCATAAAAAAGGCCCTGTTTCTAGCATTAGGAACAGGGTTTTTTTATTTTAAGTCTTGTGCGTTAATGCTCCCCATATTTAATATTGACAAATTGAAACAAAGGGACCCTTATTATGAGTAAAACAATTAAAACTTTAGCTCTTTTCTTATTTTCTTTTACGGCAGGTACCGCCCAAACATTGTGCCCCCCAGCCTTTCTTGTTGCCAGCTCAGGCAATACTGAGGTTGATTTGTTCTGGTCCCCGCCGGACACAGCTTATTATGGTGATATTCTGGCTGCAGAATGCTTTTCCGACTGTGACAGTGCCGCATATGCTTTCACTATAGAGCATACTGTCGATAACAACAGCGGGGGCTGGTTTCGTTCTTCTGACGGATCCCCCTATGATTGCGGTTCGGGCATGCCGGCCTGCGCAGATGGCGGAGATGATAATTACAGTGCCGTGGCACCTTATACAAATGCAGCAGGAGTAACTATAGACAGCCGACTGATTACACCCGCCATAGACCTGACAAGCTATACAACCGCAACGCTGGAATACACTGAGGGCTATACCTGGTCTATTGATGCTAATGATTCCAATATGGTGGAAATATCGACAGACAGCGGCGCAACGTGGACTCAAATTGCCGTATCCAGGCCAGGAGATCTATATACGGAAACAGGAGCATTGAGCGACATTGTTACAAGAACAGTAGATTGTTCCAGCTATGCCGGTCAAGTGGTACATATCGCATTCCGCTATTTTGACTCGGTTGGATACGGCGAAGCGTGGTTTGTAGACAATGTCCGCGTTTGGGGCGGAACGGGTGGTCGTTCTGTTCCCGCAACTCTTGACCGCGTCGTAGGCAGAATAATTACTACAGGTAAAAAAGAAAATGAGATGCATTATAAAACAGAATTTTTTGCTGCCCCATTACATGCAGCGCACAATAGTTCAGCCCGCACAAGCCCCTGCGGCACCTTCCAGAGCTATAATGTTTATCAAGATGGCGCTCTTATAGATAATATAACAACCAATGAATACACTGCTACGGGATTAACCAATTTCCAGGAATACTGTTATACAGTGACAGCTGTTTATGCAGAAGGTGAATCAGATACGTGCTTTAATGCGTGTACCTCGCCATCGGATCCCTTTATTGTAACACCAGTTGATATAGATGTTACTGTAGGAGTCGGAGAACTAGTAACAGAAACCATTTCTGTTACGAATAATGAAACAGAAAGCCTGGACTATTCTATTTTCAGTATGGAGGTAGCCAACTTGGAAGTTGCCACAGCCCTAATGAGCGAAAACTTTGACATTGGCCTCTGGGGAGAGATGTATGATCCCGACGTTGTATGGGCTATCAGCGACTCTACGGGCGCCAGCTCCATATATATGATCTATCCCGAGTCAGAAGGCCTGTTTGCCTATTATAATGATGACGTAGCGGGGCCTGATAGTATTCCTATAAACACGTATCTTACGTCAAACCTAATTTTCATCAATGGTGACGAAAAAATATACTTTATGCTGGATATCTTTTACCCCCAGTTGGGCGGCCCCTGCGGCACATTTGATATTGATGATGGTTTTTATGTTGATCATTCTTCCTTATGGATTTCCACAGACGGCGGGAATGAATGGATGATGATAGACAGCAGTTATGCAACTATGTACGCCGGCTGGCAAAAGCTGTTATATAATGTGACACCATACACAACAGGAAACCAGATCTTGCAGGTTGCTGTCCGCTACAATGACTGCGGCGGTCATTGGGGGTATGGCATTGGAGTGGATAATGTTGCCGTGAAGATTGGCGATGATTATTCATGGCTGACTTTAACTCCAGTTGAAAGCACCATTGGGTCTGGTGAAACAGTTGCTATAACCGTGGGGATGTATGGCGTGAGCGACGGTTTTAGCGCCTCAGAAACAGCCGTGCTGACGGCAACACGGGCAGACGGAAGCCCCGCATATGAGGTGAACATAGATCTCAGCATACAAGTCGGGGAATCGGGCGTTGACCTGCCCGATGGAATACCCGGCGTGTTTGCATTACACCAGAACTATCCAAACCCCTTCAACCCCGCAACCAACATACGGTTTGATATACCGGAATTGAGTTTTGCCCGGCTGGATATATATAATATACTGGGCCAGCGAGTACGGACGCTTTTTCACGGTGCCGTAGAACCCGGTTATCACATAGCACAATGGGACGGCAGAAGTGATTTAGGAGAAGAACTGCCGACAGGCATGTATATGTATAAACTGCATGCCGGCAGCTATATTGCCATGGAAAAACTGGTGCTGCTCAAATAAATCCTGAAAAAAGTGTAAAATTATAGGGGCCCCAGGGCCCCTATTTTTTTTATGCCTAGCTAATGTTAAAAAATTCTTGACACATAATAAAATCAAGTTGTACAATAATAATGCGCGAGTAAAAAAAGCGCGGATAAGAGTATCGCTTTAAAGTATAACATAACACGAAAGGAGAGTGGTTATGCAAAAAGGTAGCGTAAATAAAGTAGTCTTGGTTGGTCATCTGGGCGCAGATCCGGAAAGCCGTTTTACACCATCGGGCGTGGCGGTAACAACCTTCAACATGGCAACCAATGAATCTTGGAAAAACAAAGAAGGTGAATATGAAGACCGCACCGAATGGCACCGCATAGTGCTTTATGGTAAAGCTGCAGAAACCGCCAGCAAGTACATGAAAAAAGGACAGCTGACGTATGTGGAAGGACGTATCCGTACCCGCTCATGGGAAGATAAGGAGGGCATGACCCGCTATACGACAGAAGTTCTGGGTGACAGATTCACCATGCTGGGCCGTAAAGGCGAAAACCAGAGCGTAGCTCCGGTGGAGGCTAGTGGAGACGACGACGACGATCTTCCCTTCTAGCCCCATGTTTATCAGCATAGGTTAAAACAGAAATAAAAGGAGGTCTCTTTTGACCTCCCTTTTGTTTTATTTTCGTATTCTGTATCTACACAATTTTAACTATGAGCGCACGCACAGAACTGGATTTATATATTCCCCGCCCTCAGTGGATGCGTTATTTGTTGACGTATGGCGCACTCTTTCTTGGCATAGTTTTGACTAAAACAAAAGTAAAGGGTAGGCACAATATTCCAAAAAAAGGTCCGTATATCGTCGCCGCAAATCATTTTAGTTTGGTTGATGGATTCTTTGTTGTATACGCGTTACAGCGCCCAATTACATTCTTGGTTGCAAGCGATCAAGTAATAAGTTGGTATTTTAAATGGGCAGCCTGGTTGTATGGTTTCATTCCGGTGAACAGGGTCAAACTGTCACCCTCTACTATTAAAAAAGCCAAAACAGTGTTACAATCTAAAAACATACTTGGAATTATGCCTGAAGGAACATCCGCAGACAAGAAATTACGAGCCGCAAAAAGAGGTATTGTTTATTTATCTACGCTTGAAAATACACGCGTTTTACCTGTAAGCATATATGGTCTTAAGCATCTATGGCCGAATTGGTTGAGGGGAATACGCCCAAATGTAAAAGTTCAGGTTGGAAAACCATTTTTACCTTATGAAGGTATAGTGAGCAATATAGACAGAGAGGAGAAAATGAAAATCATCGGTGAAAATATAATATGCAGATTAGCAGCACTATTGCCAGAAAAAACTCACGGTATAGTTAAAGGAGATAAGCGGATTGAACAATATGCCATGAAAAATGAGCTATAAAATAATTATAGGTTCATTCATGATGAGCTTATTGGCGGCCGAGGAGGGGCTTATATATAAAGGAGAAACACATTTTAATCAAATGCGTCAATTGACCTTTGCGGGTGAAAATGCCGAAGCATATTTCAGCGCAGATGGAACAAAATTGATTTACCAGTCGCATGATGGAGAAAAACTGTGTGACCAGATATATATAATGGATATCGCCAGCGGTCATACAGAGCGCGCATCAACTGGAGAAGGAGTAACAACCTGTAGCTATTTTCAGTATCCTGATAATGATAAGATAATCTATGCCTCAACTCATTTGGGAGGCAAAGAATGCCCACCAAAGCCAGATCATAGCTTGGGCTATGTTTGGAAACTGTATCCGGATTATGATGTGTTTCGCACGAATATCAATGGCACAGGATTGGAAAGGCTTACCTATGCCTATGGCTATGACGCTGAAGCAACCTATGCATTTGACGGCAGAAAAATAGTGTATACTTCTCAATCCAGTGGAGATTTAGAAGTATGGACCATGAACCCAAATGGTTCTGGAAAAACACAGCTGACGGACAGGTTAGGCTATGACGGCGGACCGTTTTTTAGTCACGATGGAACTAAAATTGTGTGGCGGGCTTATTATCCTGAAACAGATGAAGAAATAACCGATTACAAATATTTGTTGAAAACAAATACCATCAGACCCATGGCGCTGCAGATACGGATAATGAATGCAGACGGGAGCAACAAACAGCAAATAACAAATAATAGTGCAGCAAATTTTGGGCCCTTCTTTTTTTCTGATGATAAACGCATTATTTTCTCATCTAACATGAATGATCCAAAAATGCGAAACTTTGACCTTTACGCCATTGATGAAAAAGGGAATAATCTTGAGCGCATTACATATTTTGACGGCTTTGACGGTTTTCCCATGTTTAGTCCCGATGGTAAGTATTTAGTTTTTGCCTCAAACCGTAACCAGGCCAAGCACGGCGACACTAACATTTTTATATGCGAATGGGTAGACTGATGAAACGAGCAATCGTTTTATATATTTTGCTCACTTTTGTATATGCCGCTGATTCGTCTCCTGCTGTCAAAGTGGATCCTGTTTATGAAGAAATAAAATTAGCGGCCATTGAAAGCGGTATTCCGGATTATTTTATAAGGAAAGTATTCTCAAGCGACAGCATTCAAATTCATGCCGAGATACCTGAACGTTTTGCCCGGCCGTATGAAAAACAAACCTGGGCAGAATACAAAAAGCTCTTTGTAACAGGAGCGCGCATAAAAAAGGGCACTGTTTTTTATAATGAACACCAGGAGGATCTCAAAAAAGCTGCCAGACATTATGGTGTAGACCCCTATTTAATATTGAGCATCATCGGCGTGGAAAGCAATTACGGCAGCCACCATAAAGAATTTAGCGTATTTAATTCCCTTTATACGCAGATTGCTGTCATGCCTCAGCGGGCCAGATGGGCCAAAAAGGAAATGGTAGAATTCCTGACATATTGTTATAAAGATAAAGTGCTGCCCCACAACGTGTATGGTTCCTATGCCGGCGCGTTTGGATATGGACAGTTTATTCCCTCTAGTTTTAATAATTTCGCTGTGGATTTTGATAAAGATGGTGTGCGACAAGCATATGCCTGGCCGGATGTAATGGCCAGCATTGCTAATTATTTGGTGGCTAATGGTTATCCCGTTACACAGGATGCGGATATGGATTTAGAAAATAAAAATCAGGAAAAAATTTACAAAGCGGTGTTTGCCTATAATCATGCAGACAATTATGTAAAGGCAATTTTAGAATTAAGGAAGGAACTTCGAAATAGTATCAGTTTTATGAAAATAAATTCTTCTCACCAATAGTAGCAATTGGATATTAAAATAGGCGATATTAAGGGAACACGCTCCACCTGAAATATCTAGCTTTAAATTTTCTATTTTAGGAGATTAAAACAAGCAACCAATTATTATATTCAAGGGGAAACAATTAACTTTAGCGTGTCTCCGCCACGCTTAACTATTACAGCTGCTTCCTGGCCTTTTTTAAGTTCTTCCAGGCAGTGCATATAATCATAAATGTCTTGAACGTCGTTACCCTCAATTGCTATTATAATATCACCCGCCTGCACTCCCGCGGCATCCGCCGGTCCATCGGGCCGCACACCGTCGATCGTCAGCCCCGGCTCATCACTAGAATATGATGGAATAATTCCAAAAGTAACATTAAACCTTCTGCGGCCCTGAGGCCGCTCCCCCGGCCCGGCAGTTGTAAATACAGGTTTTTCGTTCCGGGCCCCGATATAGGCAGCGACATCGTAAATAAGTTCAAGAATTTTCTGTTCCCCGGCAGGGTTAATTTTTTCCCAGTCATCGCTGGGCTTGTGATAGTCTTCATGGGTACCAGTGAAAAAGAATAATACTGGAATATCCTTAATGTAGAAACTGCTATGATCACTAGGGCCGAAACCTTCCTTGCTGTAGGAAATTTTTAATTTATGAACGTTTTGTAGTGAATCCAGCAGCGGTTCAAACAGGGGAGAGGTTCCTGTTCCACCAACAGTAAGAGATGAATCTTTTAGGCGTCCAATCATATCCATGTTAAGCATTGCTGCCACGTTTTCTAAATTGATAACACTGTTATTGACAAAGTGTTTTGATCCCAGCAGTCCTTTTTCTTCAGCGTCGAAAGCAACGAAAAGCACATCTTTTTTTAGAGGCTTTGGATTGTTTGCCAGTTTTTCGGCCAGTTCAATCAAACCTGCTATCCCAGAAGCATTATCATCGGCTCCATTATGGATTGCGTTTTTATCCGGCTGCAGGGAACCGCTGCCTTTCCCGCCGTAGCCTAAATGGTCCAAGTGCGCGCCAACAATGATAATTTCATTCGAAGATCCATCTCCAGGGACAAAACCCAAGATATTTGTCCCCCTTGATTTTTTTGTTCTTAAACCAATAGTTGCTGAAATACTGACATTTAAATCAAAAGATATACTCGATCGATTATTATCCAACTTCTCCTGCAAATCTTTGAGTGTTGTATTTTGAGGAAGCAATTGCTGAGCGATCTCCTGCGAAATATGGATGGCCGGTATTGTTCCTGCTCTTGCGGACGAGCTAACACGCAAAGGCAGCAATTCTTCCAAGTCATTATCATCGTAAGGGTTAACAAAGAGCACACCGGCAGCATTATGATCTCTTGCTGTCATATATTTTTTACGGAGAGGCATGTGATCAGCGAATGCGGAGTGGGGCTGGCTACCGTCAGGGCTGCCGCGAAAAATCAGTGCCCATTTACCAGCCACATCGATATCATCATAATCGTTCCAAGCAACACTATCCTCTACACCAAAGCCATACCCGGCAAACACAACAGAAGCGTTAAACAAACCGGTTCCTGAAAATCCAAGGGGCATAAAATTCTTTTTTACCCGAAACGTTTTTCGTGTTTCATTAATCTTAAAACGATTATAACCGGATAGAGAAATGCCGCTGGTAAATTCAAAAGATTGTCGATAGCCTTTTTCACCAGCGGGAATTACGCCGGAGGCTTTCCATTCTTTTTCTATGTAGCGGATTGCTTTTTTTGAACCGGAGGTTCCCGGAAGCCGCCCCTTAAGATGATCGGAGGACAAGTAACGAATATGTTCTATTATTTCAGCGGCCGTTATACCATCAGAACCGCCGGAAGGAAAACAAAAGTTTATTAAAAATGAAATGATTAAAATAAGTCTGTAAAATGGATTTCGCATTGGCGCTAAATTATAACCTAAAACAGATAAGTCATATTACGGAAAGCTCCCATGTCTAATACAGAAACAAAGGGCATACGGATAAATGTTGATCCCGAATATTTACCCCAGCGCTCTGATCCCACAAAACCCATCTATTTTTTTGCATACCATATTACCATCACGAATGAATCAGACGATAAAATCCAACTTGTGAGCCGCTACTGGCATATTACAGATTCAAACGGTAACGTAGAAGAAATCCGTGGGCCGGGAGTGGTTGGAAAGCAGCCAAACTTGAAAGCGGGTGAATCTTTTAAATATACGAGCTTTTGCCCCTTGCCGACAGAATTTGGAGTTATGCACGGTGCATTCCAGATGGTTCACAGTGATGGTGCTGCCTTTGATGCCCGCATAAAACCATTTAAGCTTGCTGTGCCGTTTTCGGTGAATTAAAGAAGCCCCTTAATTTTGAAAAAAAGTTAGTTTCAATATGTTAATTCTTAATAGAACTAAGATTATTGCAACGGTTGGCCCCGCCTGTTTAAAGAGGTCTATCTTGAAAAAAATGGTCACGAACGGCACCAATGTCTTTCGGGTGAATATGTCGCACGGGAGTCAAGAAGATAAAAAAGAAATCATCCAGCATCTTAAACGACTGGAAATGCCCAACGGTGAACGGCCCTGCATTATTGCCGACTTGGCCGGTCCAAAGATTCGTGTACGCAAAGTAGTCCCTGGATTTGAAACTAAAAAAGGAGAAACTGTACTGATTAGTAGCAGTGGACAGGCAAATAAAAATACAATTGTTGTTTCCAAGGGAATAAAATTTCCAAGAGTAAAAAAAGGTACCATCATCAAGATCAATGATGGTCGCATACAATTAAAAGTTGATCAAAGGGGATCACAGACACTTTTACAATGTATTACTACAATCGGCGGAAAGATCGAAACGGGGAAAGGTGTCAATTTTCCCGGCATTACGCTTAAACTTCCAGCCCTTACAGCTCAGGATCGAAAAGATTTAAAACTAGCAATTGCTGAAGAGGTAGATTGGATTGCCCTGTCTTTTGTTCGTTCTGCTAAAGATAAAGCTGATATAGACAGAGTATTAAAAAGGGCAAAAGCAAATATCCCGATCATTGCCAAGATTGAAAAATGGGAAGCACTGCAAGACCTTGAAGCGATTATAAATCAATTTGATGCTGTAATGGTTGCCAGGGGAGATCTGGGAGTAGAAACGCCCCCGGAGCAGGTTCCCCTAGCACAAAAGAAAATTATTAAACAAGCCAACAAAATGGGAAAACCGGTAATTATCGCCACACAAATGCTGGAATCTATGGTTAATGAGCCTGTTCCCACACGAGCAGAAGTGAGTGATATAGCTAATGCTATTTTTGATGGCGCCGATGCGTTAATGGTTACCGGAGAGACGGCCATTGGTATCCACCCCATTGAAGTTGTTAGGGTTCTTAAAAAAGTCATCCTGGAAACCGAACACACAATTGATTTTGATATGGTGCGCCAACCCATAGGCCGTCAAAGTACAGCTGATGCCATCAGCCATGCCACATGTCAGGTTGCTCAAGATCTTTCGGCTGATTGTATTGTTACCATGACCCACAGCGGCAGCACGGCTCTAATGATATCGCGGTATCGTCCCAATGGTCGCGTGGTTGCGTTAACACCGGTGGAACGCACATGTCGGCAATTGGCAATGGTATGGGGCATTTCTCCCTTTAGAATAAAAGAATACAAACGAACTGATGACATTCCTGCAATTGTTGAGCAGAAACTTCTTGCCAAAAGAGTTATCAGAATAGGACGAAAGTATATTATTACGGGTGGTGTTCCTGTAGGCGTTCCCGGCACTACAAATTATCTTTCAATACAAACCGTTTAATTAAATGAAATACGTTTATTCCTTTATGTTGGATAGCGCAGAGGGATCTACCGCTATGAAAAATGAACTGGGCGGTAAAGGCGCCAACCTGGCTGAAATGTGCAATATGGGGTTACCTGTTCCGCCGGGATTCACAATCAGCACTGCAGTATGTTCACATTATTATGATAACGATCAAAATCTCCCAAAGGATCTTGCTGATCAGGTTTTAGAAGCTCTACAAAAAGTTGCGGGTGATATGGGCAAAATATTTGGTGATGAAAATGATCCCTTACTTGTTTCTATCCGTTCCGGGGCGCGGGTATCCATGCCCGGCATGATGGAAACAGTATTGAATATAGGGCTAACCACCAAAACCATTCCCGGCCTGGTTACTAAAACCAATAACGAACGCTTTGTCTATGACGCCTACCGGCGTCTCATTATGATGTATGCTGACGTGGTCATGGAAAAAGCAGCAGGGATCGAGCCGGAAGAAGGGCACGGTATACGCCAAAAACTGGAATCTATGTTGGAGGATTTTAAGAAAAAAAATGGGTATTCAAAAGATACGGACCTTACCGCAGGCGACTGGAAAACATTATCAGTGTCCTTCAAAACAGAAATAAAAAGGACTTTAGGTAGCGAATTTCCTGACGACCCAAGGGATCAGCTTTGGGGCGGGATTAAAGCCGTATTGCGCAGCTGGAAGGGCAAACGTGCTGTGAATTATCGCCGCATAGAAAAACTGCCGGATAAATGGGGTACAGCAGTCAACGTTCAAGCCATGGTGTTTGGTAATACAGGAGAAAATTCAGCGACGGGTGTGGCGTTTACCCGGAACCCCGCCACTGGAGAAAACATGTTTTTTGGCGAATGGCTCACTAATGCCCAAGGAGAAGATGTGGTAGCAGGAATTCGAACCCCCAACCCACTGAACGAAGAGACAAAGACACAGAACACAAAACATTTAACATCTCTGGAAACGTCAATGCCGGAACTTTACCAGGAGCTGTCAGACATTCGAATGAAACTAGAACTGCACTATAAAGATATGCAGGATATTGAATTTACCATAGAGGATAGCCGCTTGTGGATGCTACAAACCCGCATTGGCAAACGTAATGGTGCTGCTGCTATTAAAATAGCAGTTGACATGGAAAACGAAGGCATGATAGATAAGAAAACAGCATTGATGCGTGTCAAACCGGACCAATTGGACGAACTGCTGCACCCCATGTTGGATGCTAACAGTGAAAAAAGGGCCACCTTTTTAGCCAAGGGTTTACCGGCCGGTCCCGGCGCCGCAGCTGGAAGGCTTGTGTTTACAGCTGATGATGCCGAAACATGGCATAAGCGCGGTGAAAAAGTCATTCTATTGCGCAAAGAAACGTCTCCGGAAGATATTCATGGCATGCACGCCGCGGAAGCAATTCTCACCGCTAAAGGAGGAATGACCTCCCATGCAGCACTGGTGGCCCGGGGCTGGGGAAAATGCTGTATTGTTGGCTGTAGTGAGCTTCATGTTGATATACAAAAGCGGGAAGTTCATATTGGAGATACTACATTAAAAGAAGGCGACTGGATCACCATGAATGGTACGCGGGGAAATGTTTACAAGGGAGTATTGGAATTAGTACCAACCGATCCTAACACACATTCGGAATACAAACAATTGATGAAATGGGCTGATGAAGTACGCACGTTGAAGGTCAGGACTAATGCCGAAAGCCCAGCGGATGCACAGCAAGCTATCAAATTTGGAGCCCAAGGAATTGGTTTGTGCCGAACCGAACATATGTTTTTTGATGAAACGCGAATTCTGGCCATGCGCAAAATGATATTAGCAAACAACGAAATTGATCGCCGCGCGGCTGTAATGGAATTGCTTCCTTTCCAGAAAAACGATTTTAGGGGCATTCTGAAGGCTATGGAAGGTCTGCCGGTGACTATCCGTTTACTGGATCCGCCACTGCACGAATTTTTAACTCTTACCGATGAACAGATACAGGAACTATCCGAACAGGTTGGTAAGAATAAATCAGATATTGAAAAACGCATAGCCGGTCTTCATGAACTTAATCCTATGCTTGGCCATCGCGGTTGCCGGTTGGGCATTGCCTATCCGGAGATTACAGAAATGCAGGCACAAGCAATCCTGGAAGCAGCGGCAGAACTTACAAAAGAGGGCGTAACTGTTTTGCCGGAGATCATGATTCCACTAGTAAGCACAGTCTCCGAATTCACCGATCAGGAAGCGATTGTTAGAAAGGTAGCCCAGGATGTTTTTACAAAATTTGGCATTGAAGTGAATTATATGGTCGGAACCATGATTGAACTTCCCCGGGCCTGCCTAACAGCAAACGAAATTGCAGAACATGCAGAATTTTTCAGTTTTGGAACCAATGATCTAACACAAACGACATATGGTTTTAGTCGTGATGACATAGGCTCATTCTTGCCGGATTATTTAGACAGAAAAATTTTAGTTCACGACCCCTTCCAAAGCTTAGATGTGAACGGAGTGGGAAAACTGATGTCCATGGCAGTAGCGCTTGGTCGGGGGGTAAAAGAAAATTTGAAAATTGGCATTTGTGGTGAACACGGCGGCGATCCGGCCTCCATTCAATTTTGCAAAGATAATCGATTGGACTATGTAAGCTGTTCTCCCTTTCGAGTGCCCATTGCCAGACTGGCGGCAGCCCAGGCAGAATTATAAGGAAAATCATTTTAAGATTATACTACTCTAATTTGGTAGAAAAGCAATATTTATGAAACAATTAAAAACATTGATTATTGGTTCTGGCGACCACGGCAACACCAATGTTGGTTTTAGCGAAATATTGTCAGACGATATAAACATTAAATATTGATTACCATGCCCTGCACGCAGAAATTATATTATGTATTATTCGCATTATTTTTCAACTCAGCAGACAAGGACATAATAAATGAATTATTCTCGATATCAATTAATAAGTTTAACGGTCTTAAGGGTATTGGTAGGCTGGCATTTTTTATATGAGGGCATTTCCAAGTTAATCAACCCCTACTGGTCGTCGGCCGCATACCTATTGGATTCCAAATGGCTATTATCAGGGCTTGCAACAACAATCGTATCCAACCCAACCTTATTGGGGATTTCAGATTATGTGAACATGTGGGGGCTGACGCTAGTGGGCGCTTCGTTATTACTGGGGCTATTCAGCCGCTATGGCGCCTTGATCGGTATGGTGTTTGTAATGCTATACTATTTATTTGCACCGCCTCTATTAGGATTGGAATATGGACGGCCAGGCGAAGGCAGTTATCTTATTGTAAATAAAAACCTGATAGAAGCCTGTGCGCTCTGGGTACTTTATTCATTTCCCACAAGTCATATCATTGGTTTGGACCGTTTCTGTGTCAAACCGGAATCAAATTAAAGGGAGTTGGTCATGAGCAATCAAACAAATAAGCAAAAGAATACCAATTTAGAACGCCGTGAATTGATCAAAAGCCTGGCTACCGTACCGGTTTTTGGCTTATTTCTGGTCAACCTCTGGCGGAAAATTCGCCGGGACGCTTTAAAAAAATCAAACTTATTGTCTGACCTAGTCCAGCAAAAATCAGCTCCAGCTGTAATCAAAAAAATGTCAGACAGCCGGCATCTCAATATCGGGGTGATCGGGTATGGCGGCCGCGGCCATCACCTTGTGCGCGGGGCTGGTTTTGCGCCCCCAGGCTGGACGCAAAGAGCATCAGAAAATGCACAAAAAAATAAACTGGATAAGGCTTTTGAAACCTATATGACACAAGAGGATTTGAACTGTTCCCTGGTTGGCGTATGCGATCTCTTTGATGTTCGCGCAGAAGAAGGTATTGCTGCATCCAAGAATGAAACACGCCCTGGTGGAGAACCAAAGTCCACAGCTGTACGCTATCGTCATTATACAGAACTGTTAGCCAATGATAACATTGATGCCGTCATCGTTGCCACACCAGACCACTGGCATTCACGTATTACCATTGATGCCGCAAAAGCCGGTAAACATGTATATTGTGAGAAAGGGCTCACACGTACGTTTGACGAAGCGGTCAAGGTCTATGATACTGTTAAAAAAACCGGTATTAAATTGCAGCTCGGCCATCAGAACCGCCAGGTAGAGGCAAATGAAAAAGCAAAAGAAATCTATAAGCAAGGCCTACTTGGGCCCGTCAACTTGGTTGAAATTGCTACCAACCGAAACTCCCCTTGGGGTGCATGGGTATGGGACATCCACCCAGAAGGAAATGAAGAAACCATCGACTGGGAAACCTTCCAAGAACCATGTTCAAACAAAATCCCTTGGGGTGATGGCAAAGAAGCCTTAAGACGATTCTTTAGATGGCGTTGCTGGTTCGATTATGGCACGG
>Ga0207991_1001330_pt1 | contig 15233 bp, 12 predicted proteins | sample ETN07SmetaG_FD_185786 | JGI IMG/M metagenome (GOLD analysis project Ga0207991, IMG submission 185786) | Marine microbial and viral communities from oxygen minimum zone, Eastern Pacific Ocean - ETNP2014F14-07SV275 (SPAdes) (version 2) | ecosystem: Environmental > Aquatic > Marine > Oceanic ... | reverse complement strand
ATTGCATATCTTGATCAATATAAGCTTTGTATAAATCTCTTGTTATAATACTGCCTGATGTCATTAAAAAAGCTGCGGCTGTTGATTGAAGCGCAGCAATTAACCCTAGCACGAGTGCTCCAGTTAACCATAAAGCATATTTGTCCATTAGACTTATAATATGAAAAATTACCAGTGAATGTTCAGATCTAGAAACTTCCGGCAATAAATTACTGATAGATAGACTACTGTTATTTATATCAGCGTTTGCTCCTAATAAGTTTGCCCCTACCCCCTGGAATGTTATAAAAATAAACAATAAAACTCCAATAGCAGCAGCACATCCCCAAACTTGATAGTAAGAAAAAACTTTTGGATGTTGTGTTGAAAAACTCCACATTGAAAAGGAAGGGGAAAGGACTATTCCCATAAATGAAATAGTAAAAGTAAATATCATCATTGCTGTCCAAGGTCCTCCTGTGGGATCGTTTTTTCCTAACCCAGCAACCCATTGAATTACTCCAGGAACAACAAAGTAGCTATTGTAATCTCCGCCTCCATATCCATTGGTATTGCCCCAAGCACTAATTGATGTACTTGCAATTTTTGATAATGCTTGATTAAAAACATCAAAACCCCCAACAAAAAGATATATAATTATTCCTAGAACAACAGTAGTAACTACAAACAACCATGACTGAACGACCCCAACGCTCACCGTTGCTTTAAATCCTCCTGTTACTACATAAAACAAAACAACTGAGGAAATAACCCACATGCTTAACTCTCTAGAAATATTTCCTTCAGTTAATAAATTTACTAAAAAACCAGTAGCACCAAATAAAATCGCAAGTAAAGGTACTGCTACAAAAAAAGTGACTATAACTGAAATGATACGTATTGTATCACTCCTATAATAATCATAATACATTTCACCTGGGGTAATATATCCATATTTTCTACTTAACATCCATTGTCTTTTAAAAAATAATACACTTCCTAAAGGAATAGTTATCGCTATGAATGATGTGCCAACATATTGAAAACCATCTTGAAAAATTAAACCAGTGTGGCTTAAAGATATTAATCCTGCAAATGTTGCAGAGGTTGCAGCAAAGAAAAAAACCCATGATGAAATACTTCTGTTTGCCAAATAATATTCATTGGGATTACTAGTATTTTTTGAACCTCGTAAGCCCCAGAAAATACAATATGATACATACAGCACTAAAAAAATAAAAAACCAAAGAACTTTTTCAGACATGGTTTTATTTTATTAACTCAATTTCAATAAAAGAATAAGGAATATTATTATTATTCAAAACATTATGTTCCACTCCTTTTTCTCTATAATAAGCCCCACCTTTGGTAAGTTTTGAAATTGTTTCATTGTTATCCTTGTCTATTATTCTTAATTCTCCATCAAACATTGGAACAACAATATAGTTATATTCATGTATATGATGGCCCGTACTATCACCAACTTCAAAAGACCATTCAGTTACTTTTACTTTATCATTATCTATAAGAACGTTTGCATTAACCATATTTAAATCTTTCAACTAATTTATTAAGTGCAACGCCTAGGGGCTGTTTCACCTCGATCTTTTTTAATTTTTTCTGCTTCTTTTTGAGCTTCTTCAGAAGATGAAAAAACCTTATCTTCAAATAAAACAAATGGTTTAGCTCTATCGGCATTCAATTGGCCAACACACCACTCTTTGCCTGGTTTTGTGCACATCACCATATAGGCTCCTGGAATTGGACCGTATCTTCTATTATTAAGTACAAACAAACACTCAGCTAAATCATTCATTTTATCCATATCAAGATCTTTTAAAGCATTTTTCTCAAGATGATTGAACGATGAATTTTTGTCGGAACCTAGTATTGCTTTTCCATCTGTTCCCTCAGGTTTGATAATTGATGTATTGCTCATCAAGGAAGAGGTCCTTCTTTTAAAAATCCATTAATTGCATTTTCTAAAATTTTGGATACATTATTGTTGTAGTTATTATAAGAAAGACTGCCGCACCATGACAAAGACCCAGGAGCAAATAAAGCACCATCATTGGGTGTCTTGTAGTAAATCATATCAGCTCTGACCATTGGATTTTCCGTACCACCGCCATAGTAACCTCTTACACTAAAATGTATTTCTTCGTTAACCTGTAGCATTAAATTTGTATGATCTTCTGACTGGGCAAGCAAATATGCGTTGTGAGGTGTCCCAAATTCAAGGTCATATCTGTCTAGTTCTAAACCAGCTGCACCTCCACCAACTAAACCAAAATCACCTATTCTTTCATCAGGACCAACTCCCTCAAATATCCAAGAACATTCTGGTTTGAAACTATCTTCTGACCTTTTATAATATGAAGAAACATCAAATCCATAGGCCGTAAAGGTTAAACCACAAACTTTTGTTGGAATTCTTCCTCGTGCTCGCCACATACCTCCATATTTCCCATCAAATGCATTATTATATTCTCCTGGATTAGCCGTCCAAGCCCTAGTACCTGCCTCGCCTTTTCTAACTTCAATAATATTTGGATTATCAGGATGATATTCGCTTACCCAATAAAAGCCATCAGCACCTAGATAAATCCACCTCCCGCCTTGAAGCTGGTAAGCTTCGTAAGCAGCAAGCATTTTCTCAGAACTGTATTCAGGATGTGATCCTGTAAGTACGCATTGGTATCTATTAAGTAAGTCGACACCTTCGATATGTAAATCTTCATCAGTTAAACAATCAAATTCGAAACCTTTTTCTTCAAGCCAGTCTGTCAAGTGCAAGTCTCCATTTAATTGCCACAATGATGGAGAAAGCCAATGTCTGTATTTCGGTCGCATATTTAAAATTGGTCTAAGTCGTGAAGAATAACAAACACCACTTCCATCTGAATGAAGAGAGTATGTGGACAACCCATATTCTCTATGTTCATTTAAATATAAATCTGATGCTGCCAAAACAGGTACTTTTCCTGCAAGTAATTGGGCAATAACTGAGTTTGTTCCTAAATTATCATTTGAATAAGCCATGTAGCTATTTGTAGGAACGATTAAAGCTAATTTTGAAGTCGCTTTACCTTTTGGAGGTTTTATAACAAAAGGAACGAAATCTTCAGTCTCTGGAGAATCATCACCATTTATTCTTAATCTTGCAGCATAGAAACCACTTCTTATTTTGTCCGGTACATCATAAACAAAATCTACTTCCCATCTAGCATCATCAATATCATCATCATGAAAATGTATTGCGCCATATTCTTCTGGCTTGTGGTGATACACTATTTCATCTGCTGTCCAATTATAACCAGTCATTCCTCTACAAGGTAAGTTAATAATAAAACCGTTTAGATGGCTTGGAGACACATCAACAATAAATGTAGAGGCAATATTTTTAGTTATATTTGCATGGAAATCCCATGCACCTACTACTTTTGATCTGAGACCAGAAGTGCAACCGCCATAACCGTTAGCTAAATTTTTAATTTCATCTTTCGAAAGTGCTTTGTTACTTAATCTTGGTCTATCTATTTTTCCATTATATACAAATCCTTGTTCTGGTAATTCTACAGGAGTAAGCGCTTCTTTATAATGCCCACCTGTAATATGTCTTCCAGAACGATCAACAACTGTAGAAGCTGCCATTAGTAATGGAGAGTCGTTTTTCCCGGGCTTTAGATTATTTGAACTTTCTACAGTAGCGCTCGTCTCATCTGCTGGATGTAATAAAGACATTCCTAAGCCACCATTCGTCGGAGTTACTGTTGGTTCTTGATATAATATTACTTTACCGGTTTCAGCATCAAAGCTAGCAGCTATTAGGTACCAAACTTTTCTCATTAGTTTTTTTTCACTTGAAATTTTAAAGAGTTGCCCATCATCATCGCCAATCATCAAGCATAAGCAACCGTCATCATCAACAAATAGTCCATAACCAGAACTATTTGTTTCGTTCCATTTTGTAAGTATTCCTTGTTTACCCTTATCGGGCGTAGTAGGAAAAATGTATGCCTGCAAAGTAAAACTCTCAACATTCATACGATTATCCTGCGGTATAATTACATATGAACCTCCATGTATTCTTTGATTTCTTCCTTCATAGTTACCATTGCAACTAGCGCCTAATTCTTCTTCTTTGTATCCAGGTCCTTCAGGATTTGTATCACCATGTATCAATCTTACAATCTGTACATCATAATTTTCATTGCTCTCGGAGTTAATATAAAACTTTACTTTTTCTTCAGGATGAACTGAATATTTATCACTGTAACCAGTAATACGCAGCATTATGAGTATTTCTCCAACAATTCAGAAATTCTTTTAAGAAAAATTGCATGTTCACAAGCCTCTTCAGAAGAAAAAGAATCTTCTAATATTTTAACAGGCTGACCTCTAACACCACTACAAATTCCAATTCTATAATCTTTAAAATCTTTCTTACAAATAGTTATGTATTTTCCAGTCATTGGCTGTCTTCTTAACTTGTCAAGAACAGTTTGAAGGTCTTTACTATGTTCAACTGTGGGATTTCCTTTATGAGGCGCCCTTCCAACCGGAGTAGCTTTGTGTTCTGCAATCAGTCTATCTCTTGTTTCTTCATCCCTTAATAATGGCAAAACATATTTCTTAGTAATGAAATCATCGGTATGAGTATGTGCAATGTTTAATTGTACCCCATTTTTTTCTTTAATCATAGTATTCCTCTAGATAAACATTTTAAGATTTAAAATATTTTTTAGTTGTTTGTTTTTTCTTCTATTATTCGAAGCGCCTCCATCAAATAAACACGAAAAACCTCATGATTTTCACTCATGGGGAAATGTCCAATATCTGTCATTTCAATATATACTCCTCCTTTAATTTGACGTGCTGTATTTTCAGTTGCTTCTGGAGGAGTAAGATAATCATATGTACCTGTTAACATCACAACTGGACATTTCCTTCCGTCAATATTCTGTAATTCTTTTCTCAAATCATGATCAACAGAATAAAAATATAGATCTCCTTTAAAAGCTTCTGAACCTTGTGAATAATAATGCCAAGTTAGCCATCTGTCCATTTCAGGAGATTGTGGTGCCATAAGATCCCACACTCCGCTTGCACATACTTGTGCAGCATTTGCATGAGGATGACGCCACCAGTCCAAATAAAATCCAGGTGCATAATCCGCTGCCTCTACAGGAATAACTGCTTTAAATTTATTTGGATGACGCAAAGCCAGTTGTAAAGCTATGTTGCCTCCAAAAGAGGAACCCATAAATATTGGATTATCTAAATCAAGAGCGGCACATAATTTAACAATAAAATTACAATAGTGTTCAGCTGTAAGTTTATATTCTTCTTTCCACCATTCTTTATTATGAGGAGGATCTGATTTACCATGCCTTGGTAAATCATACGCAATCACATTATAGTCTTTAAGAATTTCTTCATCTTCAAGCAACCCCCTCCATTGATGATTATGACATCCAGCTGTATGCTGACATATCAATGGTATGCCTTTTCCGTTTTGAAGGTAAAAAACCTTATATTCACAATCATCAACTTCAATTGTAACATAACGACCGATTACATCATGGTGCTTTACCATTTACCAGCTCCTTAAAATAATTAACATATTAAACAGGGACTCCCGATTTTCTTAAGAGTTCGAATTGCACTGTAAAATTTCTTAAATTTTGCATTAAAACAAGATGATTACCTTCAATCTTTAAATCTCTTTGAAAACTCGCAGACCAAATTCCATGGTACATGGGTTTGGGCATTGGTTGACCAAACTCCCGCCATGTTTGAGCAGAAGCTCGTAGAGCAAAATCATACGCATCAAGAGGTGCTGGGTTCGTATTAATATTTTTTACTTTTCCGTCATGCATTTCTATTATGACTTTTGCTTTTTCCATATCAAACATGAATGAACATGTGTAATATTTTGCCATAGCACCAATAGTTTGATCACTATTGGTGAGTTCTTCATATTTTTTCGCCCAATTTTCTATTTCAGCACTCATAAGATTTATTTTTTAGGATTTTTTCTACTTGGTACTGATTTTGTTGGATCTTTATCAAAATTCATATGAAAATCTTTTTTTGGATTATCATAGTCACCTAAAATATTACGAATATTGCTAATCTCACCTGGATTCATTCCTATTTCATTTAAGAGACTATCTAGGAAAGGTTGATGAGCCCTATAGCGCAAAGCGGAGTTCACAACACTATCAGCTAAGTTACCACTTCTTCCAATGCTGTCACCTTTTCCTCCACTACTTCCAACTGCATTTCCACCATCAGGATTACCTCCACTAAAACCTGGAAGGCCATTAACATCAATAATTTTAATATCTCCAATATTTGCCATTGGTTTAACGCTTTCTCTGATAATAGATTCAATTTTATCAGCCAGTTTCAAACGTAAAGCACTTCTTCTACTAGCATCACTTCTGAGATTTTCGGCTGTGTTTAAAGCTTTCTTACCAGCTGCATCAATTTCATATCTTAGCTTCGCAGCTAGAGTTACATATTTATCTTGTTCAGCTTTTGATGCTGCTGAAATAACTTCAACTTGTTTTATCCCTTGAGCTTTTTCAATGTATCTTGTTGAATTAGCTTTTTCTTCAGCTTCAATAGCCTTTGCTCTAGCAGATTCTTCTTCAGCCTTAGATTTTAAAACAGATTTTGATTTATCTATAACTTCAAGTTCTTTTTGATGCTCTTCTATTTTTAATCTTTTTGCTTTTTCTATGTCTAGAAGTCTTGTTTCTTTTTCTGCTGCGATACGGTATGCATCTACATTTTTCTGCTGACTGATTTTTGCATTTTTAATTTGTTCTTCAGAAATAATCTGTGCTTCTTCTGCATCACGTTGTCTTTCTGATTGCTCTCTTATAATTTCAGCTCTTTCTTGGGCCTTTTTAATATCAACCAAGCGTTGTTTTTCTAAACGAGCATATTCACTTTGTTTGTCTAAATCTAATATTTTAATCTCAGTATCAAGATTTTTTTGCCTAATATCAAGAGTAGCATTTTGTTCTAATTCATTTTGCTCTCTTCTGCGTTTTTCAATCTCTTCAATTAATCGTGTTTCCGTTAATCTTTTTTCTACTTCAATAACTTGATTTTGAGATATTTTTGCTACTTCAATTTCTTCTTGACTTCTTATTTCTGCTTCTTCAGCCTCACGTTCTCTTACTGCCCTTTGTTTTATCGTCTCTGTTCTTTCGTTAGCTTTCTGAATGGCTATTTCCCTTTCTTGTTTATATCTTGAAAATTCTTCATTTTTTTTAATTTCTAACTCTTTCTGAATAGTTTCTAAGTTTTTATTTTCAATTGAAATTTTTGTGTCTTGAGTAATATCGTTTCTTTTTTTCTTTCTAGCTTCAATTTGTTCTGTCAATTGAGTTAAACCTTGAGAGTCAAAAGTATTTGCTGGATTAAACTGCTCAATTGGTGTTTGGTCTAAGGATATTAGAGAAACAGTTTCTAAAGCTAGACCAGTGTGTCCAATAGACTCGTCTGCAATCTTTGTAACTTCTTTAACAAATTGTCCTCTGTTTTCTTGTATTTCGTCTAATGTCATTTTCGCAGCTACTTCTCCAAGAGCATCAGCAAATCGACCTTGGACCACTTCTCTTAAATGTTCAGGATCAAGAGTTCTGTTACCCAAGGTTTGAGCTGCAGTTGAAACAGCTTTTTTATCAGGTGGAACTTTTGTAAAAAATTCTGTAATTAACTCCGCTCTCATTCTATCTTTTGTAATTAATGATTTATCACCCGCTCTTTTTATAGTTAAGCTTAATGTACGCATACCTACTTGAGTAATATTATGAATTATGGGTAAAACGAATGCTCCTCCGCTTATAACGACTTTTTCTCCAAACATTCCAGTTCGAACAAATGAAACTTCTTTTGAAGATCTTCTGTATAACCAATGTAATAAATAAACTATGACTGCTATAGCCAGTGCAATCAGAATTATTACTGCTATTATATCTGCTCCTCTAGTCATTAAATATTCCTCCTACTCAACATATATCTAATTAATTCTAATGTCATCTATAGACCTCTCTTTTTTGTATCTTGGGAAGCTGCGCTATAAATTATCATTCCAAATATAATTTTATTTAAAATGTCACTAAGATTGTAAATTACATTAAGGCTACTAATATTGACTCCTCCTCCTAGATGTTCAATAAAATAACCAATGTGGTAGATAGAAAATCCTATAGTAATAATTAATCTATTCGCAAAAAATGCCATCTGAACATGCTCATTTCCACATGCTGCATTTCTCCTTCCAGCATCTCCCATATACAGTTCCCCAATAATATAAAGCCAACCAACGATACCAACTAAGAAACCAAGTGTGACACTCATGTAGCCGGAGGCACCTAAAAACTGTGCAATTACCCAAACAAGTGTGCCTACAAGCAAACGCCAAAACAAGCCTCTTTTCACATCAGTTACCGTTGAAAGCATGACGTAAAAAGTTAATATTTGAAGAGGAAAAGTTAACGTCCAATCAATGTATCTTATTGCAATAGGAGCTTGTCCATTCATCACCCATAAATTTTTTGCATAAAAATAATGTATGGAAGACATTAGGGTTATCACTCCTATCAGGGTCATAACAGTGTTCCATCTTTTTGATAACCTTCCTCTTTCTAAAAAGAAAAAAATCGCAGCGCCAATCATGGCCACTGAAATCAACCAAAAAGATCCACCAACAACATCTTGGGGAAATAATAATTTATTCATAACTACAAACCCTAATAAAAATCTGCTTACAAGTATATACTTGTTGAAACAATTTAAAGCTAAATTTAAATCTATGAAACAAACTTGTTAATAAAATTTTATTGCTTGAAAAGTATTGCATTAAACCAACGTCCTAATATGTGGAGATCTAGCGTAGAGTGCGACCATAGGTATTATTAGAAGACCCAAAATAAATTGCTGTCCTTGAAAACTTAAGCCCCATCCAATTAATGTTGTATTGAGGACTTGTAAAACTAACACCCCAATGACACTTAGGCCGTATCCTCCCCAACCACCAAGCAAAGAAGTACCTCCAACAACAACCGCGGCAAGTGTTAAAAATAAATAGGTATCACCAACACCAACAAATCCCCCACCGCTCCAACCAAGAAGCAATGCCCCTGTCAATGCTGAGAAAAAACCGCTAATAACATAGACACCAACCCAATATGCTCTTTCTGAAATAGATAATCGCTCTGCTGATAAACGATTTCCTCCAAGTGCATACAAATTCCGTCCCCATTTTGTGTATCGAAGGCCAATAATTATTATTAGTGCAGCTACAATCCAAATAATAATTACAGGAGGAATAGGTAGCCCTAGTGTTTTGCCGTTCATAGAAGCAATATTTCTCATCCAGTCTGGGACAACTCCAAAAACAGTACCGGCTGAAAAAGTACCCATTGCTACAAGAATTTGAATGCCTCCAACCATAAAAAATCCTACCCCCAGTGTTAATATTAATGCTTGGCCTTGAAGTCGAAAACTCAAAATACCATTGATTAATCCTACTCCTATACCAAATAGTAATACTACTAGACCTGCAAGCCAGGGTGGCACACCTTTAGAAATCAACGACATCAAAGCTATATTGGAAGACCCAATGATGAAAGGAATTGATAAATCAAGTCCTCCTAATAGAGCTACAAGCGTCTGTCCTATTGTAGCTAAACCTAAAAAAGCAGCAAAGACCAACATGGATTTCATGTTAAGAAGAGAAAGGAACCCCGGTATGGTCAGTGATCCTATAATAAATAATCCAATTAAAACACAAATACCAATAAACACATTTTTTTGGACTGTAATGTAGCTACCTACAACAGAAGCTAAAATGATAAAGCCCAAAAATATTAAAAAAGATACTAATGCCCGACCCGAAAAGAAACCTTCGGCAATAAATGAAACAAAAATAAAAATAGCTATTAATAGAAGAAACCCGCCAATTGCCCATTTGTATTGACGAATAATTCTAAAAAAGAAATTTTCTTCATCTGCTTCTTCGTGTGTGATCTCTTTTGTATCAACTTTTTCTTTTTTTGAAACCTGAGAAAATATATCTTGCTTGAGGTCACTGTGAATCCAGCGAATAGAAAAATGATACCAGCCCCATAAAACTAATGCGCTGGTGGCCATGGAATAAAAAACGATATTGATCCAATCTGCAGCATCAATCCATCCTAGCACGGCAGTGCCTATGCCAACTAAGATTGCAAATAATAATCCTAAAGCTTTAAAAAAAAGAAACGCAGATCTTTTCATAAACTATTTTACTTCCTCCTCCTCAACCCATTGGCTTAATTGTCTATCTCGTGCTAGTTTCTTTAAATAGACGCCGAAAAATTGCCATACTAACGGAGTAATTGGTAGACCTACAATCAATACGGCTATAATTTTATATAAAGGGTATCCAACAGCGTAAAACATTGCTGACCACAAAAAACCTGCACAGATAACTATATACATAAAAGGTGCAAAACGATTAAATCTATTTTCTTGATTCATAGCTATGAAGACAAAATACTGAAATAAAAAAATTACAAGTGCGCTATAAGCAACCTGTGCAAGAGTTGATATACTTGGATTAAAATGCCGTACTGGCTCGCCATATGCAACTTGGGATAAATCACCAATCTGCAACTCACTTATAATTGGAGATTGATAAAGAGCAGGATCAGTAGACATATTGGTATTACCTGCTAAAAAATAAACAGCAAGAATAGCTAAAACACTAAGTCCAAAAATATAAATATTCGTCAAGTTCACAATTTTTGAGTGAACAAAAGGAGCTGTAATCACAAAAAGTAGCAGGCCAACTAATATAATGCCATATCCCTGCAGACCAAAAAGACTGCTATCAACCTTATCACCTAAATTATAATAAGATATGCCACCCAGTAGAATGATTGTTAAAGCGGTAGCAAATAAAAGCATAGCAGTTGCTTTTGCTCTTGTACTAAATTGAGGCAACATCACCATGACAATTAAAGAAGTAAGCAGAATGGTTCCTACTATATAAATCAAACTGTAAGTCGAGCTAACAATTAAACTAGCTTTAGAAGAAATATTTGAAAAAAAATCAATTTTCTCAAGACTAAAATATTGAGGCGAAAAATTCTCTATAGTGCTTTGGTTGGAGTGTAAGCTTATTTGTTCTACTTGAGGTTCACCTTGTTTGCTGTCGGGATCAAATATTAATCCCACAACTATAACTGCTACTATAAATGCAAAGCACGCTGTCGTGGCGTCTCGATTTCTAGCAAGTAAGATAAAAAGATAAGCCAAGCCAGCCAAACCAAGAATCACATACAAAACTATCGTTCCAGGAGTATCACCCCACTTAACAATAGAGTGGCCAGCTAGTGATCCGCCTCCATATGTTCCCTCCCCAGTTGTTGTTGATGCATCGCCTTCCACAATTATATTTCCTGTTGCATCTAGTTTACGAACGACAGTAGATCTTTCATACTGTGTTCCGGTGTAGTCTTCTGTTGTAAGTATTTTTTCTTCAGCAATCGGTATATCCTGCGTCGTATGAACGATAACGGCCAGACCAGCAATTGACATAAGGATAAAAAAAACAAAGACAGATAAATTTTTTGTGATTCTTTGCACTAAAGGAAGTGTCAGGCTTATCAATAAAGCTATCACAAGCACTCCTCCATAAGCTAAATCAGAGACAAAACTTTGCAGTCTTTCAAATTGGAACGTAACTAAAGTATAATTAATTAAATAAAGAATAAGAGCGCCTAAAATTGCACCAAAAGCTCCTCCTCGCCCACCGACAAGACTGGCCCCTCCTAGCACCAAGGCTGTCACACCAAGAAGGGTATATTTTGTTCCCTGTATGGGATCACCAGAACCTATTAGTGCGGTAAATGATATCGCAGATAAACCTGCAAATATACCTGCTATTCCATGGGCTACAATCCTCACCCAATTAATCTTCACACCACTAGTAAAGGCTGCCCGCTCATCTGATCCCATGAGTTTGAGGTGACCCCAAAATGCCGTATGTGTTATAAGATAAAAGAAGATTGTTGCTAAAATTAATAGCAGTAATATTTCATTAAATATCGTTATGCCGGCACCCCATGGCTCGAGCCAGTCCGGTGCTACACCGCCTGGACGTGATAAAATGACCAAGTTAATACCCGTAAAAGCTAAATACCCTGCTAAAGCGATAATAATCGGCTGAACCCTAACAAATACTACAATAATTCCAAAAAAGACTTGGTAGAGTACGCCTATGCCTATTGCATAAATAAAAAAACTGACTGGATGCTGCAAATAGCCATGAGCATATAATGAAATAAGGCTGACATTAATAAAGCCCATAAAAGGTCCAATGGATAAATCTACGCCCCCTCGACCTGCCATTACAATCATGGTTAAAGCATAAGTAGCTAAGATTAGCGGAGCAGTGAGAATAATAATACTACCTATACCTGAAGGTGAAATTATAATCGGACTCCTAATAAGGGCAAAAATTAATAGCGCAAAAAACATAAAGATTGGAACCATGAGATATTTATGGGTTCCAGTATCTCCACTTGTTCGAAAGCTCTGTTTTATATTTTCTACTAATGCCATTTCTTAATATCTACAATTAATCAAAGTACACCACTTTAATTTTTTCAATCCTTTGTTTGTTATGTATTGTTTCTCGTTTTTTTAATTTATCAAAATCTATAATCTTAATGGAACTTCTATCGATATTTGACTTTGAGTTCTTTGCATCAGCATTCTTTGCTGCGGTTTGATTATTTGTGTTGCCTTCATTCGATTCAACAATACGACCAAACGCTTCTAGATCACTAACAGTATAATTAATTTTTGTGGCTACTGGATCTTCTTTTTTGCTTGTATATTTAAAAGAATCCGAACTGATGCTGAGTGGGAATTGTTTCAAATTTTTAAAATTTTGCATGTCTGATTCATTGTAAAAAGAAACATCTTCCTTATGTGTTCTTTTGTCAGTCAAATCGTCACTATCTGAAAAATCATCAATAGAATATTCTTTTGAAGAGGTTTTAATATTTTTATTAAAATTCATAAGTTTCTTAAATTGTTGATTGTCAGAGAGAGTATAGTCAGCAGATTGGTAAACAAGTTGTATATTTTTTGTTTCAATTAAATCAATTTTGTAGTTGTCAAAATTTTCCAATATTGCAAAAGACTGTAAATCACTATCAGTATAATTTTGAATAAGATTACGATTTTTTCTTTTCATTTAATTTTTTTTCCTATGTTCAATCATATCTTAAAAATATTTTACTTTTATTTTCTTTTGTATGCCCTCTTCTCTCAATTTTTTTTCTTTATCAAAATCTACAATTTTTATAATTTTTTTATCCGAGACATCTACATTTTTTAAATTAGTATTGGTATCATTTACTTTTTCTGAAATGTTTATATTATTTGATTTGCTGATACTAGTTGACCCTATGCCTTGGGTTTGACCAAACATTCCTTGAAGCAAAGTATCAGCATTAACTTTTTCATTTTCAAAAATATCAAACACGCTCCCATGTCGAAACACTAATACTTTTGAACAAAGTCCGATAAACTCTTCTAACTCGCTTGATAAAAAGACAACTGAATTACCTTCTTCAGCGTATTTTCTTAGGTGAAAATACAAATCCTTCTTTGTGTTGACATCAATACCTCTAGCTGGATCATTGAGAACTAATATCTTTGGATGTTGACCAAAAGACCTTGCTATCATAACCTTTTGTTGATTACCTCCGCTCAATGAAGTAATCAAATCAGATTTCAAACCGGTTTTTATATTTAATCTATCCAATTCCCATTCGTATATACCGTTTAACTCCATCCAATTAATAAATCCTAAAAAACCACCCCTGCTTGTTGTGCGATAAAGAGGTATCACCATATTTTCATAAATATTTAGATTAGGCAGTATTCCTTCTTTTTTTCGATCTCCTGAAACAAAAGAAATTCCTAGTTTTTTTGCTTCAATCAAGGTGTTATATTTTACAAATTTGTCAGTGATGTTTAAGATTTCAGTTGTTCCCGCATGAGGCTCTTGAACACCTGCTAAAATTTTAACAAACTCATCGTGACCATGGCCATCAAGACCTGTCACACCCAAAATTTCTCCTTCACGTAGTTCCATATTTATTGGCTCACTAGCACTATCCCTGGCAGCAGCTAGTGAATCCCAAAGGATTAAATCTTTGGTTTTCATTACTATTTTTTCGCTTTTTATTTGTACTGCGGTCGTTTTAGTTTGTTCAGCCGATTCAGTTCTTCCTGTCATTAAACTTAGTAAATTTTTTTCTGTAATATTCTCTTTGTCAAGAACGCCGACATCAACACCGTCTCTCATAACTGTAGCTTTATCGCTAATGCGTATTAATTCTGCTATTCGATGAGTAACAATAAATACGGCAACGCCATCATCACGCATCTGCCTCATTTTATTAAATAACCTCTCGGTAGAATCAAAGTCAAGAGATGCCGATGATTCATCAAGAATCAACACTTTTGTATTCTCTCGCAAAATTGCCCTTCCAATTGTAATCCATGCTTTGATTGGCAAAGATAAATTAATTGCTAGTGTATGTGGATCTACATATTCGCCTACTAAATCCTCCATTAGCTCTTCAGCTTTTTTGACTTTTTCTCTATGTGTTAAGTTTTTATACCAAAAATCATCGGAACCGATAAACAAGTTGTCCATGACAGAAGCTTCATCAGCTATCATTACTTCCTGGAAAACTGTTGCAATACCTAAATTGCGCGCCATCACAGGTGATGTTGGAGTATGTCCAAGTATTGAGACTTTACCTTTATCAATTGGCAATACGCCTGAAAGTACCTTGGCAAGGGTACTTTTTCCGCATCCGTTCGGGCCAACAATAGCATGAATCTCACCAAAATTTGCACTAAAATTCACTCCGTCTAATGCTTTAGTGACACCAAAAGATTTGTGAACATCTTGGACGTATATATCGCCAACAACAGATTGTTTTGTATTTGATAACACCTCATTTTCAGAGGTGTTATCGATATTGTTTTGACTTTCGCCCATTAATTAATCCGTCTGAAGGATTAATGTGAGCTAATATCGTAATCTTCAGGATCAGATGGATTTACAAAGAAACTTTCTACATAAGATCTTGGAGCCCAGTTTTCTATTCCTGGATTATCCCAACCCGTAGAGTTTCTATCACAATCTTCACTTAAGA
>Ga0207991_1001329_pt1 | contig 15240 bp, 17 predicted proteins | sample ETN07SmetaG_FD_185786 | JGI IMG/M metagenome (GOLD analysis project Ga0207991, IMG submission 185786) | Marine microbial and viral communities from oxygen minimum zone, Eastern Pacific Ocean - ETNP2014F14-07SV275 (SPAdes) (version 2) | ecosystem: Environmental > Aquatic > Marine > Oceanic ... | reverse complement strand
TTAATGGTGTTTTCCAATATCCCACCCTTTATCTTTGAGGTATTGATTTGCGGACTCTACCGCATCATCTTCCAAGGAAGTCCCCATCACATCGTTCCATCGATTTAAATAGCCAAATAAAGCAATGACGGACATAATTTCAAGGATATCGTTCTCACTCCAATGTTGCTTTAACTCCTCTTCCATGGCTTGGGTAGTTGCTACAGGAACCTTGCTTGCTTCCCTAGTAAATTTAAGCGCTACTTTCTCTGCATCAGAAAAACAATCGCTTTGTTCAAAATTCCAAATATTATCAAGGCGTTCTTTGCTTGCCCCGTATCGTTCCGCCGCCCTGATTGTATGGGCCTGACAATACCTACATCCACTGGTATTGCTACTAATAAATGCAATCAAACGTTTAAACTCACTGGTTAACGCTCCGTGATTCTCCATGACTGCCATATTGAGGTTGATAAACGCTTTGGCAAGGGCTGGATTTTTCTGCATGGTTAGAACGGAATTCGGACAAAATCCTAAGGTTTCATTAAAAAATTTTACCAGCTCTTTAGTTTCAGCATCTTCAATAGTATTAATAGGATCAATAAGACTCATACTATCTCCTTATTTTTCTTCGAATAATCGTTCTTTGGATTTACGAACTTTGGTACGATGTTGATGATGATCCTCGGGTGATCGGTACCCAACAGGACACAATACTGTGCTGGTTAAATTGCGATCGGTCAGCCCTAAAATACGGTCATATTCTTTTGATTTAAATCCTTCAAACGGACACGAATCGATGCGCATTTCTGCACAGGTTGCCATCAGATTCCCTAACGCAATATAGCATTGTCTTTTCATCCATTCTTGGGCATCTTTTGGATCACGATTTCCTAAATCTGCTTTGGCAATAATACTATAGGCTTTGATCTTTGCAGCAGATTGAAATTTTTGCTTCAACCCCTCCTCTTTATCGTTGGTACGCGCTTCTTGCATTAAGGCAATGAATTCATCCACATGTTCTGCTTTGACGGTCTTATAACTACAAAAAACAAACAAGTGCGAACAATCACGGACTTGGGACTGGTAATACGAGTGTTTCACCAGGTTTTTTTTAATCGTTTGATCGGTAATGATGAGTACTTTGTATAGCTGAAATCCATAGGAAGATGGTGCAAGTTGAATGGCGCGTTTTAAGGTATCAATATCTTGGTTACTCACCTTTCTATCTGGATTAAATTTCTTTGTGGCATAACGCCACTCTAGGCTATTGATAATGCTCATCTCTTAGGCGTCGTTTCCATTGGTAATGAAAAAAATTGACATTGCCAATAAGGATAATACATACATTACATTTTTAGAAAAAAATGGATCTCCCCATACACAATAATGATAGTAAGCTGCTCCCACCATAATAACAGCAATCATTGCAGCACCAATACGAGTGCAATCTTCGTATTTAATCCCTATAAGTAACAAAAGGCCTCCGAAAAATTCAAAAACGACGACAAGCCAAGCAATCAATAGCGGTAGAAATGCTGCCAGACCTTCTCCAGCTACCATTGGGAATTTTCCATATCCTGAACCCATAAAAATGACAACAAGCATTATTCGCATCAAACCTAAAGCTAAATGTCTATAGTTAGTCAAATGTTCTATATTCATTCCATATTGAAATCTCATTGTATTCTCCTTTTATTTAATAAGAATCTCATCTGATCCTAATGGAAGATGAATTTCATCATTGTCTTGTACCACAAGGGTTTTCACCGGGGACTTGGCAATAAATTTTTTTAGCTTGCGTTTGACAAGCAAATTGTCGCTGGATGGAATAAGGTGTGTTAAGACCAACATGCCTACATCTACCCCTTCCATACGGCTTAATAATCCAGGGTTATCCTCATAATCAATCATATTGGTGTGGTAACTATTAATATGATTAAATATTGTTGCCATACGCTCTTTTCCAACACTTCTAGCAACTTGTTCTAATTGTTTATTCACTTGTTCAAAAATTCCCTCATGAATCAATAAATCGGCCCCATTTGCGAAACTATAATCGTCCATTAGATCGGTATCGCCTGAAATAATTACGGAACGATCTTGACATACAATCCGGTACCCTACTGATCCAATCACAGGATCATGTGGAACAGAAAAAGCAAAGACTTCAATTTGATCATCTTTAAACACAGAGACTTCCCCATCATCTACATTAAACGTATTCGCCTCCATCACGCCCACTTCTGGTGGAAGCAATTCTACACCATGGTGAGTAGTACGATGCATGCGATCTGGTTTGTAGGCAAGGTTAAGTCCATCCACCAATTCTTGTATTAGCTCTGTTCCATAAACTTGGAGTGGTGTATCTCTTCCTCGTACCCAAGATGCTAAATTCAGTTGGTATAAATCTCCTATATGATCAGAATGGGTATGGCTGATAAATACGGCTCTTACAAATGAAGGTTCTAAACTCATATTTAGAATAAAATTTGCATTAGAACGCGGTCCAATATCAAACACATAAATATTGTCATTGATTGCTAATACTGTGCTTTGTTGGGCAAACTGTGCTGTTAATGGTGTGCCGGTTCCATTAAAGATAACTCGCAAAACATCTTTTGGATCTTTGTCCACAACCAATAAAGCAGATGCTTGTTTTTTAAGAATGATATCTTTGATTCCTTGCGGAGATTTAATAGCAAAGACCACCATCACCGTTAGTAGCATTAATCCCATAAAAAAGATTACAAGATACTTCAAAATTTTTCCTTCCGTCAAGTCTTCCAATCTCATCTAGTTTCCCTCTACTTTGTTTATAAAATTAAGCACACCATTGATATAGGTGTCGGTGTCATCCCACATGGACATATGGCTTCCATTTGGACACAAAAGGAATTCTCCATTAGGAAATTCATTCGCCATCCATTCTTTATGTTTTGGATCCATGGTATCATGGGTTCCTGCAATGACCAATGTTGGAATGGTGATGGTAGATAGCTTGTCTGTAATATCCCAAAATTCTAATAATCCAGAGGCTCCAAATTCGCTCGGTCCCTGCATCGCAACATACATATCTTGGTTAATATTTTCAAACGCATTATTGACCTCATCTGGCCATTCTGCAAGAGGAGTTCGTAACATATGTGTTTGATAATGGTATGGTAGTAATAATTCCATATAACGAGGATTCGTAAAATCGTTTGCTGCTTCCAGTGCTTGGATTTCTGCCAAGACTTCTGGTGGCATTTGTGGGCCCAATACTTCCTCAGCATACTTGTTGTATGCAGGAATACTTGCCATCATATTGGATACGATTAATCCCTTCATATTGTCCTGATATTTGAGGGCATATTCCATGCCAAGAATACCTCCCCATGAATGCCCTAAAACATAAAAATTTGACTTGTCTAGGTTTAATGCTTTTCTGACTGTTTCTACCTCTTCTACAAAGCGTTCTATGGTCCATAAACTTGGGTCGTTTGCTGGATCACTATTGGTAGACCCTAATTGATCATAATAATAGTATTCAATGCCTTCATTTGGGAAATACTTATCAAAGATTCTGAAGTATTCATGGGTAGCACCTGGTCCTCCATGGAGTAGAAGTATTTTTACAGATGGATTATCCCCTACTTTCTGTGTCCATACTTGATGGCCTCCATCAATAGTAATCATCTTCACACCATCATCTTCGGTAAAAGAAGCATTATTTATGGAACATAGTAAAAACGTGATTCCTGCTACTGCAAATAATGTTGCAAAAAATAGTTTTTTAGACATTGACCCTCCGTTTCCTATAACTTTGAAATGATATAGAACTGTAGACTCAACACAAGCAGTGCCAATAGTGTTCTGACAAATTCCATGAAGTGGTTGTGTCGATCAAAAAATCTCTCAATTTTATACCAACTAGATTCTTTATAACTGCTATCATTCATTGTTATTTTCCTAACTCAAGCGATTCGTTAATCCAATTTAAATACTCTGCATCAACATTGCTTGTTTCAATTGTGGTAATTTCTGGTACATCATAGTTATGTAATTTTTTAATTGTGGTATAAACTTTCTTTTCCATTTGCGCTACCGTTTTAACCAATAGCATGCTTTCTCGTGATTCAACAATACGTCCTTCCCAAATATATTTAGAACGAATACGTGGAATAATATTAACGCACGCCGCGTATCGTTTATGAAGCAACGTATTTGCTATCAACTTGATAGCTTTATGGCTATCAGAAGTGGTTTTAATAATAATCATTTCTTACTGGTTTTCTACCCATTGGTATACCACATCTTGTAGTATATCCATTGTCATAGCACCATTTCTTAATACAATGTCATGAAAATCTTGTAGAGAAAATTTTTCTCCTAATTCTGTGTGAGCATACTGACGTAATTCTTGAATTTTTAACATCCCAATTTTATAAGAAACCGCCTGTCCTGGCCATACAATATGACGTTCTACCATTTTTACACATTCCCCTTCTGGATTAGCGGTATTGCTACGATAATATTCAATCCCTTCTTCTCTGGTCCAACGATAGTGATGAATCCCAGTATCTACCACCAAACGACAGGCTCTCCATAATTCACCGGATAATCGTCCAAAATCAGAATAAGGATCTTTGTATAACCCCACTTCTTTAGGAAGGGCTTCTGAATACAATGCCCATCCTTCACTATATACACTATATCCACCATATTTTCTAAAACTAGGCATGCCTTTGGTTTCTAAAGCAATCGAAATTTGCATATGATGCCCTGGGATTGCTTCATGGTATGCTAAATTCTCTAGTTTATACGTTGGCATATCCTGCATGGTATACAAATTAGCATAATAAATCCCTGGTCTGCTCCCATCGGCTTTTCCGCGTTGGTAGAATGCAATGCCAGCAGATTCTTCACGATATGGCTCTACTGCCTTTACAACAAACGGAATACTTGGCAATCCATTGAATAATTGATCAATATTAGCGGTTAATGTGTCCATAATCACATTTACCTGGTTAAGGTATGCATCACGCCCCTTTTGATTGTCTGGATAGTAAAATTGTGAATCAGTACGCATAAATTCAAAGAAGTCCTGTAACGTTCCTTCAAATTGGGTTGCTTCCATAATGCCATGAATTTCCTGATGAATACGTTCTACTTCTTGTAATCCCGTTGCATGTATTTGCTCAGGAGTTAATCCAAGCGTTGTATATCCATCAAGTTGGAATTGGTAATATTCTGCTCCATTTTTATATTTCCATACCCCAAAATTATCAGTTGCTTTTGTTTCTTGCGTGGAAAGAAAATCAATTAATTTTTGGTACGAACTATTCACAATAGTTACAAGAATAGCTTCGGCTTCACTTAAATAACGGGTTTTAACAGGACCAGATAAGTCTAATTTATCAAGCTTTTTACTAAAATCATTAAAGAAAACATTTCTTTTTTTCACATCTTCAAATGGGTATCCAGAGATGATATTTTGAGATACTTTAATGGCTTGCGGATACACAAATTGTGGAGCAAGGATATTCAAATCGTCCCTAAACTTTAATTCTCTAATTAAATCATCCATCAATGGTTCAATATTGCGTAATCGCTTTAAATAATCTTTGACGTCATCTTCATCATCAACATTGTGATAATTAATCAAGAAAGATGGAATGGAAGAGTGTTTTCCTCCTCGATGTGTGACTGGATATGAATTAAAAAAATAGTCATTAGATTCGATTTGTCTCTCAAACCTTCTTTCAATCAATCGATAGCTAATTTTGGCAGCTTCGTCTAATTTGTCATAATCAATAGTATCGTGCAAATATTTTAAATTATGGTTAGCTTTTCTTATCTTTTTTTTGCGTGCTTCCCAAGTGATATCATCCCATTGATCGTAATTAGATTTATAGCCTAAACGTGTCTGAAATTCAGGGCTTTCTTGTACCTGGTCTAGAAAGATAGATTCAAAAAATTGGTTGGCTTCTTTAATCTCATCCTTACTGACTTTTGTTCCGGTACATCCGATAAAAAATAATAATAAGAGTATAAAAAATTTCTTCATAATTTTTCCTTTAATTTAAAGACAGCTCTGCGGATAGAACGGTGTTCTCTACCAACATTGCTATTGTCATTGGACCAATTCCTTTTGGTACAGGTGTTAATGCACTCGCTTTCCCCATCACGCTTGCTTGATTAATATCTCCAACAATAGTTGATTTTCCATCACGTTCTATACGATTAATTCCAACATCCACTAAACAAGCTCCTTCTTTAATAAAAGAGGCATCTAAAAATTCTGGTGAACCCATTGCAGCCACAACAATATCTCCTTGGGTTGTAAATTGTTTGAGATTGCTAGTTCCGCTATGACATATCGTTACTGTTGCATTCCCTAATGATTTAAGACTTGAAAGCACAGATACCGGTCTACCAACAATATTACTTCTTCCTACTACCACGACATGTTGTCCATGCAATTTGATATTAAAATGTTCTAGTATATACATAATACCCTTAGGAGTACATGGAACAAATCTTGGTGTTCCTATCGATAATAATCCAGCATTTTCAGGATGGAACCCGTCTACATCTTTTGTTGGACTAATTGCGTGAATTATCTTCTGACTATCAATATGATTTGGGAGTGGTAATTGTACCAAAATTCCATGAAATGTATCGTCATTATTAATCTGATTAATTAACCTTAATAATTCTTCTTCTGATACGCCTTCTTCAAGACGATAAATTTCCGACTTTAACCCAAGTGAATCAAATTTTTTCGTTTTGTTACGAATGTAGATCTGAGAAGCAGGGTTTTCTCCAATAAGAATAGCTGCTAATCCAGGAGTAATTTGCTTGGATTTTAACGCATCTATCCTTGCATGCAAACTATTATATAGTGCACTACTCGCTTCTAATCCTGATAAAATTATCGTATCAAACACTTAAACTCTCCTTTTACTCAAATAACTTGATCAATACGTTGAATTAAAGATTCAATTCTTGATTCTACTTCTCCTTTAAAAGAGTATTCTCCTCTTCTAGCATTGAAAAGCTCATCAGAAATATTCATGGCCGCTAAAATTGCAATTTTAGACGCATTTAATCCAGAAGGAACTGATCTCTGAATTTCAGCCATTTTTTTATCCACATAGGCTGCTATTTCTTTTATATATTTCTCTTCAGTGGTAGCTTTAATTGAATATTCCCGTCCAAAAATTCTAACCTTTACTAATTTTGGTTCTTTCTTTTCCATAATTTTTCCTTTTATTGGTCTCTTAATTTAGCATTAAATTTCTTCAAAACAATATCTATAATTTCAGCAATAATAGAATTTACTTCATTATCTTCAAGTGTTTTCTTAGGGTTCTGAAAGTATAACTTGAACAGTACACTTTTTTCATTTTTTAGCTCTTTTGATTCAAACACATCTACAGGAACTACTTCCTTCAATAAAGATTGGTTGACATTCTTTATTGTAGTACATACTTGTGCTAATTTTATGCTGTTATCCATTATAAAATTTAAATCTCTGTTTACTATCGGATATAATACAATATCTTCTGCTTTAATATTATAATTAAAACATTTTTTAAAATTCTCTGTATTAATATCCATAATACATACATCTGTTTTGTATAAAATATTCATTTCTTTTAAAAATTTTTCATTTATAATACCTAGTGATCCAACCACATTCTTCTGAGAATCTACTATGTTATAAAAAGTGTCACAATATGAATGTGATTCTTTGATAAATTTTATTTTTACTTTCAATAAATTGTTAAAAATATTCTCTGCTAATCCCTTTAATAAAAAGAAATTTCCTTTAATTGGATTAAAATGAACATTTGGCTCAGCAAAATCACCATGTACTAGACAAGAAAAAGCATTTTTTTGATCAATATCGTCCAGGGTATCCCCTTTTTTTTCGAATACCGTTCCTTGCTCATAGAGTAATACATTTTGTGTACCATTCTTGTAATTAAAATCAAGCGTTTTAAGCAATCCTTGATGTAAGGAAGTTCGTAAAACATTCATTCTATCAGAGGAAGGATTCATAACAGAGATAGATTCTAATCCAAATTTTGCTATACTATCTCTTTCTTCAAGGGAATTATTATAACATTGTTGAAATCCAACAGATGATAAATACTTCTTTAAATTAGATAGAGGACGTTCTTCGTCTTCTGCATACTGCATTTGAGAGGAAAAACTATAAGATGAAGCAATATTATCATATCCATAACAACGCAATATTTCTTCAATTAGATCAGCTTCATTTACAAGGTCTCCTCTAAAGGAAGGAATCGTGCAAATCCACTTCTGCGTATCAACACTTTTATTGGTCTTTTTCCCTGCTATTCTAGGAATAAATTCTTTTGGAAGGCTGTCAGAATGATTTTTCTTAAGCATGTTAGCTAATTCTGATAAGGTTTCTTTTGATCCAAACCTAATATCACGACGATAACTACTTGCATTTTTTCTCGTAATTTCACCAATAGTTTGTAAATGATCCACGAGATTGCGCATAAAGGGTCTAAATTCTGTTCTTATTCTCATAGATTCTAGTTTACTAGGGTTTGAAAGAACATCTGCTACATTCATAGGAATAACGCTCTCTCCCCTGGTCTGACAGTCAATATGTAACCCAGAAAGAATATGTTTTACTTTCTTACTCGGAATATTAAATCCAGTATATTTCGATAGTTTTTTATGTGAAAGTGTTATCTTACGTGGTTTTAAATCAAATGTACATTGATCTGTTACAATAGAACCTAGTTCTCCTCCAGCAATTTCTTCCATAAGCCTAACAATCATATAGAATGCATCCAGAGTAACATCTGGGTCTGCTCCTCGCTCGAACCTTCTAGAAGCTTCTGATAATAAATTTAATTTTTTTGATCCTTTTCTAACGACAATAGGATCAAAATAAGCACTCTCAATCAATACATTAGTTGTGGTATCTGAGACGGCACTATCTTTTCCACCGATAATTCCCGCTAAAGCAACAGTATTGACGGAATCGGTAATAACTAAGTGATCAGAATCTAATACATATGATTCATCATCAAGAGCAGCAAATTTTTCTCCTTCTTTTGCCCATTTTACTTCAATAGTTGGTTCAGATAATTTATCCAAATCAAATATATGGGTTGGATGTCCAATTTCAAGTAATATAAAATTTGAAATATCAACTAGATTATTAATGCTTTTTTGACCCGCTGACTTTAAATAATCTGATAACCATTGTGGTGAAGGTTCTACTTTTACATTATTAACAATTCCTGCAACATAGCGGGTACAGCCACCTTTCTTATCTAAGATAACTTTTACCCTATCTTTTGAATCGGGAATTACTCTCTTTGCATTAAGTGGACTTTTAAGTTTTTTATTAAGTTTTGCTGCAAGTTCTCGAGCAATACCACGGTGACTTAATGCAAAAGCTTTATCGGGAGTAATATCAATATCAATTGCATCATACATTGGTCCTAAAATATCGGCAATATTAGTGCCACTCTCTATTCCTGAGTCTAATACCATAATTCCATCATGATCTTCTGAGATTTGAAGCTCTCCCTCTGAACAAATCATTCCATTGCTTTCAATTCCTCGAATTTTTGCTTTGCCAACTTTGAAATTTCCCGGTAATACTGCACCAACTTTAGCAAAAACAATTTTTTGGCCTGTAGCAACATTAGGCGCACCACATACCACTTCATGGGTTGTCTTACCATCATTAACTATACAGAACTTCAATTTGTCTGCATTTGGGTGTTTTTTGGCCGATTCTACTTCTCCTACAACAATATTTTGAAGTACAGAAAAATCAGTTACAACTTCAGATTCAAATCCTAGCATTGTTAATAAATCAGCTAATTCAGATGCAGACTGTTTGAAGTTTACAAAACGCTTAAGCCATGGAAGAGACACTTTCATTAAAATTGCTCCAAAAATCGTTTATCGTTTTGATAAAATAGCCTAATATCTCTAATTCCATACTTAATCATTGCAATGCGTTCTATCCCCATACCAAAGGCAAAGCCTTGATATTTTTCGCTGTCATATCCAACATTTTCTAAAACATTTGGGTTAACCATTCCGCATCCAAGAATTTCCATCCATTGGTTTAATTTATCGTTCCAAATATCAACTTCTGCACTTGGCTCAGTAAACGGAAAATAACTTGGTCGGAAACGCATTTTTGTATCTTTTCCAAACATCTCTTTTGCAAAATATTCTAAAGTTCCTTTCATCTCTGCAAATGAAGATGATTCGTTAATAACCAATCCTTCTACTTGATGGAATAAACAAAAACTTTTATAACTAACTTCTTCATTTCTAAATACCCTTCCACAACAAATATGTCGAAGAGGTGGATCTTGATTTTCCATCAAATGAATTTGAACATTAGACGTATGGGTACGTAACACTATATCTGAATCAATAAAAAAGGTATCTTGCATATCTCTTGCAGGATGATGTTTAGGTACATTTAACGCTTCAAAATTATGATAATCATCATCAATTTCTGGACCATAAGCCACTGAAAATCCGATTGATTGAAAAATAGATTTGATTTCATCTGTAACGTGTTCAAGAGGATGAATGTTTCCCTTTGGCAATGCATATCCTGGTAATGAAAAATCTCTTTTATCGTCGCTTCCCTGATCTAAACTGAGTACAGTTAGTTTTTCATTATAAGATCTTGTAAAGTCTGACTTGAGAACATTTAAGGTTTTTCCATATTTGGGTTTTTCTTTATTGCTAAGAGTACCAAATTGATTAAACAGATCAGTTAATTCTCCTCTTCTACCTAGATATTTAATACGAAGTTGTTCAAGATCCTCTGATGTTTTACAAGATTTTAAGTCTGATTGAAAAGATGTCTTAACCTTATTAATAGCTTTATCCATGGACACCTTTTATGTTATTTTTTCAGATATTTTACGAGGTCTTCAAAGACAGATGGATTATTAACAGCTAAATCTGCTAACACCTTTCTATCTAAATCAACGCCCTTCTCCTTTAATAGATGTACAAAATTTGAATATGACAATCCGTTCAGTCTTGCAGCAGCATTAATACGTATAATCCATAAACGTCTGAACTGACGTTTCTTCTGTCTACGATCTCTATATGCATACAATCCTGCTTTAGTTACTGCGTCTTTAGCAGTTTTATAATTGCGACTTCTTGCTCCAAAGTATCCTTTGGCTAATTTGACAGTCTTACGATGTCTTCTATGTCTTGGAATTGAACTATTAGATCTTGGCATTGTTAACCTATTTTCCCATCATTTTTATGACTTTTTTCTTGTCAGCAGGTGAAACAAGAGTTGATTTCTTTGCTGCGCGTTTTACATCCTTATCTCTACGGATTAACATATGCTTATGCCCTGCATGGTTGCGTTTAACTTTTCCGCTTCCTGTCAGTTTAAATCGTTTTGATACGCTTTTTCTTGTTTTCTGTTTTGGCATTAAAATACCCTTATTTAGGAGATAATATTATAGATTTTTTTCTTCCCATCATAGGACTATCTTTCTCCATTTCTGCAATTTCGCTTAAATTTAACATAACTTTTTCTAAAAGTGCATCACCTAAATCTTGTCTGGACATTTCTCGACCACGATACATGATGCTTAATTTGAGCTTACAACCCTCATTTAGGAATTTTCTTCCCATTTTTAATTTATTTTCCAAATCATGATCTCCAATATTAGGCCTCATTCTTAACTCTTTTACTTTAATAATATGGTGATTTTTACGAGCCTGTTGTGCTTTTTTCTTTTCTTGATACTTGTATTTTCCATAGTCCATTATTTTGCATACAGGTGGTTTTGCATTTGGTGAGATTTCGACTAAATCAAGATCAACTTCTTCTGCCAACCTTAATGCTGCGGGAACTGTGACAATCCCTACTTGATTCTTATTACTATCAATCAAACGGATTTCGTTTGCATAGATTTTTTCATTTACTCTTATTCTTTTTCTCTTAATTCGTAACACTCCTTTCATTAATTTCTTTTCTAATTCCATTGGAAAATTTATCCAATGAAAGTATTTCTTGTTCTTTAACAAATCTTCTTCTAACTGTTACTATTTTACCATCAACTTCTTTTTCTCCAACAATTAGCATAATATTAATTTTTTGTAGTTCTGCATCTCTAATTTTAGCACCAATTTTTTCTGAACGATTGTCCACTTCAGCTCTTACTCCCTGTTTTCTTAATTCGCTACATACTTCATCAGCATAAGCGTTGTATTTATCAGAGACAGGTAAAATAATTACTTGTTTCGGTGCCAACCATAATGGGAAGTCTCCACCAAAATGTTCAATTAAAAATCCGATAAAACGTTCATGTGTTCCAAGTGGAGCCCTATGAATACATAATGGCGTTTTGGATGAACCATCAACATCAGTATAAGTCAAATTAAAACGTTCAGGAACTGCAAAATCAACCTGGTTGGTTGCAAGGCTAAATTCTTTTCCAACTGCACTCCATACCTGCACATCAATTTTTGGACCATAAAATGCCGCATCTCCAACTGATTCAACAAATTTTAATCCAGCGCCTTTTAGTGCATTTCTAACATCTTCTTCTGTTTTTTTCCACAGCTTAGGATTATTAATATATTTTTTACCTAATCCTGTTGGATCATGAAGGCCAAGTCGCATTTCATATTTTTCAATACCAAAAATTTCAAAATATTCCATATATAGGTTACACACGCTAATAAACTCTTCTTTAAATTGATCCTCTGTACAATAAATATGTGCATCATTCATCTGCATACTTCTTACACGCATTAATCCAAAAAGCTCGCCTGATTTCTCATAACGATAACATGTTCCGTACTCTGCCAAACGATAAGGTAAATCTCGGTAACTCTTTGGAGTATTAGCATAAATCTTGTGATGATGAGGACAATTCATTGGTTTTATATAATAGTCTAGGCCATCTACATCCATTGCAGGATACATCCTCGAAATGTAGTGTTCCAAATGACCAGATTTTTCATATAAGGCTCCTTTTGTTATGTGTGGTGTACGGACACGTTTGTATCCACTAGCATCTTCTTTTTCTTTTGCTAATGCTTCTAACTCATCAATAATAATTGCACCATTCGGAGTCCATAGCGGTAATCCAGGACCTACTTCTTCATCGTAGAAATATAAATCAAGTTTTTTTCCGATCTTACGATGATCACGTTTCTTTTGTTCTTCCAACATTGTTAAATACTTTGTTAAATCTTTTTCACTAGGAAAAGATGTTCCATAAACCCGTTGCAATGTCTGATTCTTTTCATTCCCTCTCCAGTAAGCCGCTGAAGAAGAAAGTAATTTAAAATGTTTTATGATGCCGGTTGAAGGAACATGTGGCCCCCTACAAAGATCAGTAAATTCCCCTTGTGAATAAACTTTTAATACTTCACTCTTTTCTAAGTCATTAATAATCTCAACTTTGTAAGACTCTTTTATCTTCTTAAATAAGCTTATTGCGTCTTTTCTTGACTTTACCTCGTGTGTAATCTCACAATTTTCTTTAGATATCTTATGCATTTCTTTTTCAATGCTACTTAAATCTTCTTCAGAAAAAGGAGTTTCAACATCAAAATCATAGTAGAATTTGTTATCCAAATATGGACCAATTGTTACTTTGGTCTTAGGAAAAAGTCTTTTCACTGCTTGTGCCATTAAATGTGCAGTGCTGTGCAACAGAACACTATGACCATCTTTGCTTTTTGCATCTAGAAATTGGATTGTTGCATCTTTAGCCAAAGGTTCATTTAAATCGGTTAACACATCATCAACCTTGCAGATAACAATATTTTTTGGTCCTCCCTTTACAGATTCTAAAATTTCTAAAGGAGTAATCCCGATTGTATAAGACTCAGTAGAAGCGCCAATAATATTAATGGAAATGTTTTTCACTGTACGGATTTATCAAGTAACCACACACCTATTGAGAAAAAACCAACTAACATTCCAACACCACCACGGTGTCTTTTAATTAACAGCTTCTCTTCTTCGCTAAGGTATTTATTAGGTTTATCTAATTGTGAATACGTATATATTTCTTGTTGTTGATCATAAAATTTCGCTAAAAAACCATCTTGCCAATGCAATCCCTCTTCACATGATCTATCTTCTTCTGGGCAATATACAAGAAAGATAGACTCTGATTTTCCAGGTATTGGTCTGACCAATTTTGTACCAATTTTCATACGCTGAAGTTCATCTTGTAAAGCCTCAAATTCTTCTACTGGCCTACTATCAAAATCAAAAGTCTGTAGTTCCGAAGAAACAGATTGATATATTGATTTTTTGTATAAACTTATCACATATGCTCTATTATCAAGTGGCAATGTAATCTGAGCTGGAAAAGTTTTTGTATCTGTATACCAAGGAATTCCCCATACAAACAAATTATGTATAAGCACATTTGAATAAATCACAACATCGGTATCAGTTATTCCAAGAGTGGTTCCAGTATTATAGTTTCCTGAAGAAAGAGTAGCATCATTGACTTGTAAGGTTTGAGCAAAAATGAATGAACAGCTAAAAAGCATGATAAAAAAATTCTTTAAGATTTGCATTTGAAAAAATTTAATACAGAACGAATCAAAAAGATATGAATTTATCATCTAAACAATAATGTTTCTTGTTCTTCAGCAAAACAATCCAACCATAGCTGAAAATATTCTTCTGCCCTTGGTCTACCATGAACTGCAACCAATATGGATAAAATATCATAATCTTCATTTTCTAAATAAGGATTTGCGATATATAGAAAAGTATATGTTCCATCCTCATTCTGTTCATCTGGTGCTAAAAAAGTTAAGCTATTGTATACAGATAGATTAGCGCGTTGAATTGCTGGCATAATAATAGTTTTATTTAACATTTCAAATGCAGCACGTTTTTTGGGTGAAATCTTATTAAATGCAATCATAGAATGCCCATCAAAATGATAAACGCTGTTTCCATTTGTGGTTACACCATTGCTATCAGATCTATCTGCAACCTTACTGCCAATAGAAATAGCGCACCCATAGAATGTTAACAAAAGAGATAGTATGAATATTTTCTTCATCAATTAAAACAAGTATTGAAACTTAACAAATAATTGACGTTCTGACTCGGTTAAATTTGAGAACATGCTATCTTCCGTAGAAAGAAGTTCATTAATTCCAAAATAGAATGCAGAAAATGCAGTTGGTTGATAGGTCAACAATGGTTCAACAAACCAATTATGAGAAAAATCATTA
>Ga0207991_1001328_pt1 | contig 15244 bp, 14 predicted proteins | sample ETN07SmetaG_FD_185786 | JGI IMG/M metagenome (GOLD analysis project Ga0207991, IMG submission 185786) | Marine microbial and viral communities from oxygen minimum zone, Eastern Pacific Ocean - ETNP2014F14-07SV275 (SPAdes) (version 2) | ecosystem: Environmental > Aquatic > Marine > Oceanic ... | reverse complement strand
GTAGATGAGATGGGTAAACTACTCGATGAAGTCGATTTCGGGAATCAACGCGTTGCTGTGTACGTAGGCGAACTATTTGATGGTGCGCAGCCAACGGAAGAAATTTTGCGGGTAGAGGATTTGACTCTGCTGACACCCTGTTGGCCTGGCAAGATGATTGGCCTATGGAAGAATGTCAGATCTGCGGCCGAGAAACAGGGTCTGACAATCCCTGAAGAACCCTTGTATTTTCTCAAGTGCAGCAATTGCTACCTGCCTCATCTTGGCCAGATTCAGCGACCGCAATACTATGATGGCAGGATCATATATGAAGGCGAACTCGGTGTAGTGATTGGAAAAGTCTGTCGCGCTGTTTCGGAACAGGAAGCCGGGGACTACATTTTTGGTTACACCTGTGTAAACGATATTACGGCATTGTCTCTGATCGATAAGGATTCCACTTTTCAGCAATGGTGTCGCGCCAAGAGCATGGATACCTTTGGTGCATTTGGGCCCAGTATCTGCACCGACGCAGAAGTCGAAAAACTCCAGGTGCGGACCTTCTACCGGGGGAAATTGCGACAAGATTACGCCATTAGCGATCTGATTTTTTCTCCCAGGCAAATTGTGAGTAGGTTGTCCCAGGATATGACCTTGTTTCCGGGGGATTTGATCGCCTGTGGCACCGGCGGTGGGGTCCTGCCTATCAAGCCGGATTCGACGGTTGAGGTATGTATTAACGGCCTGGATTCCCTGAGTAACACTATGGCTTCTGCTTGACGTCTGCACCTGCTTAAGTCACATGACCGCAACAGAACAAAAAGACAGCCAACCCCGGTTCACCGGCTGTATGGCGATGAGAAATCTCACCACTGCCTATAGCACAGCCGGCAGGTCACGAACCGGGTAGGCTCTGAATGCCAGCACTACCAGGTTGGACTTCGGCGCGGATTGCTCCTATTCTTAGCTCTCTGAAGAGTAAGGATAATAGAAATTCAAGCGATGAACTTAAGCAAAGCGCTGCTGCCTGTTATCTGCACCTTGATGCTCGGCTGTACCACCAGTGAACCCCCTGAATACGGGTTCGTTGATTGGTTTCTCAGCAATTCAACCGGCTCCAGGATGACGCTCGTGGTGTACGACAAAGTTTGTGGCCGCACCCATTTCCGCGTTCGGGTAGCCACTTCGGTCGAGACCAGCATAAGCACATGCAGCGACAGTGAAGGCAGGGCTGACATCAGATATAAACAGGCCGGCGGACTGAATAGCCCCGACAATCCCTGGTTTGATAGCCGCGTGAATGCGAATCAGAGTCTCATAATCCGTTAGCCGGTTATAAGCTCTGCTGCCTTCATTAAATGCAAACCCATGAGTGAAGATCCGGAAATGAGCAAGCACTCAAAAATCAAGCGCAGGGATTTCCTTTCGGCGGCAGCGCTTCCATTAGCTGCTGCGGTAGTACCGGCAAGTTTGACTGCACAAGACAACGCAGCATTTTCGGCGCCAGAGCGGGTACGGGTCGGCATCATTGGTGCCGGAGCAAATGTGCGGGGGGTACAAATTCCGGGTTTTCAGCGAATTTCCGGCTGTGAGATTGTGGCGGTGGCCAATCGCAGTTTGCAATCCAGCCAACGGGTGACAAAAGAGTTTAACATTCCCCGTGCCTATGGCACTTGGGAAGAATTGCTGGATGATGATGACATCGACGCGGTGTTGATAGGCACCTGGCCGTATATGCATCGCCGCCTGACCATGGCGGTTCTTGAGAGCGGCAAACATGTACTCTGTCAGGCGCGGATGGCAAATAACGCAGCCGAGGCAAGGGATATGCTGGCAGCTTCGCGACGCTATCCAGAGCTGGTATCGCAATTGGTTCCGACTTCCACGAGTTACATTATCGATAATCTGATAAGACGCCTGTTGGCTGAAGGCTACGTCGGTGAAGTGCTTTCTGTGGAGATACAAAGACTGCGTAGAAATTTCGCCGAGCTCGAAGGTGTATTGGACTGGCGCCACGATCGCGAATTCAGTGGCTACAATACCTTGAACCTGGGTGCTACCTATGAATCGATGCTGCGTTGGTTTGGACCCGGCGATCGGGTGATGGCCCAGACCAAGATGCATGTTGGCAACAGGAAAAATGCTGACGGAGAATCGGTAGCGGTGGCTATACCCGACCATGTCGACATACTTTATGAGCTAACTGATAAAGCCCAGGTACACATGCGCTTCAGTGAAACCACCGGGCTGTCCAGCGGCAATCAGACCTGGATTCATGGCAGCGAAGGCACTATCTATGTGGATGGCAGACTGAATGTGCTTGCCGGGCAACGGGGTGACTCGGAGTTGACGCCACTTGCCAATCCACCGAGGCAACAGGCTTTCTACCGGGTGGAAGAAGAATTTATCAATGCCATTCGCGGCGTTGAGGAGATTACTATGGCGAGGTTCGAGACCGGCGTGCAATACATGGAGTGGACGGAGGCAGTCCACTTGAGCGCCGAAAGCGGGCAGGCGGTTAATCTCCCCCTTGCGTAGCGCAGGGAAAATCAGGGTCAGGGTAAAATGAGCTGCCAGGGTGGGCGAGCTGGTGTCGGCATGCCCTCGGGTAGTGACTTCAAACAGAGACTCTAAGCGTACGCTTGCCGGGCTGTGGTAGCGAAGACATGGGGACTGTAACGAATATTACAAAAGTAAAATTCTCGGTTGGTGAATTGATTCACCATCGTCTCTTCGGTTATCGTGGAGTCATCGTGGATGTCGATCGAAATTTCCAGGCCACAGAAGAGTGGTACGAGATGGTCGCGAAATCTCGTCCGCCAAAAAACCAGCCCTGGTACCATGTACTCGTGCATGGCAGTGATCACGCTACCTATGTAGCCGAACAAAATCTGGCAACAGATAAGTTCGGAGAAGCCATCAATCACCCCATGCTGGGCTACTTCTTTTCCAAATTTGTCGACGGAAAATATGTCCGTAATGAGCTGGATAGCTAACCTAAAACATAGGGGACGTCTGCATCTTGGCGAGTTGATATCAGCCTAAAGGAATCGCTCACCAGAAACCAAGCCCAGCGCTATCCCGACGCCTCGGCTACTTTCCGATGTGAGGCATATTGTATATTTGCCAGGATCGAGATACTAATCGAGAGACATTCATTAAAGAGCTGCTAAAGTGCAAGCACCCCTGCAAAGTATTAAGTTGCTAAGTTGCAGGCGTCCCCAACTCTACGCTAGGGAAAACCCACAAAGGGGATCAGGTTATGAGGCATATGAGCAAAATCTTTTTGGCGGTACTGCTGGCATCTATCGCTACCTGTGCCAACGCTCATCTGGCCGGCCATGACAGGGAGGGTATTGCAGCCGAGATTGCTGCTGCCCTGGAAAATTACCATCGTGTATTTTCCACCGGCACCGCGATTGAAATGGTGGATCAAATATATGCAGTTCCTCTTCTGTCAGTGGGTGCATCTGGCAACACCACTGCCTGAACTACGCAAGAGCAGATAGTAAATATGCTTGCCTCACTGGTGGTCAATCTCAGGCAACAGGGTTGGTATCGGTCTGCCATGCCATCCCCGCAAATTTGTGTGCTGGGAAGAGATGCTGGATTCGCCAGCGGTCAGTTTATTAGATACAGAGAAGATGGCGCCGAGATCAGTCGCTCTGGCATGGCTTATATTTTCCAGAAGAAAGAGAACGGATGGAGAATGACCACCTTTCTGGCTCATGATGCCAATCTACAGCTCTCCTGTTAACCGTAAAACCGATGTTTATCCTTTCATAGCCTGGCGGTGCTTCAGGCTCAATTAGTAACGTTGATTCCATAAGTTTTAGAATATTCAATCCCCTCGTGCGCCACACGCCATTGGCACCGCCGCCGTGTTTGAGCTAGTATGTCAGGCTTGAGAGAGAGGCGGCGCATGACCCCGGTAAACGTCAAAATTCCCTTCCTTGTACTGGCACTGAGCGTATGGGGTTGCTCGGAACGGGAATTGTCGGCACCAGACCCGGCTGCACCGCTGCTCAGTTCTCAAACACAGCCCTCGAGCACTATCCCACCATCCGCATCCAGCACCCGTGAATCCATCGACCGCTACTGTGCGTTCTGTCACGACGAACGGCTGGCAACGGCGGGCCTGAGGCTCGACCTGGTTGACTTCGACAGGGTCGCCGAGCACCCGGAGCTTCTGGAGAAGGTGGTGCGAAAACTTCGCACCGGCATCATGCCGCCACCAGAGATGCCGCAGCCATCCGTTGCAGCCCATAGTGCCATGCTCGCATGGTTAGAGTCGTCCCTCGACGAGGCCGCCGCCGCGAATCCAAACCCCGGTCGCACCGAGACCTTGCGGCGTCTCAATCGCACCGAGTATCAGAACGCCATCAGGGACCTGTTATCCCTGGACATCGATGCCGCTTCGCTGCTGCCCGCCGATGAAAGTGGTTATGGCTTCGATAATGTCAATGTGGGCGACCTGCCCCCAGCTCTTCTGGATCGATATATTTCCGCCGCACAGAAGATCAGCGCCCTGGCGGTCGGCGGCGCTCAGAGCTCGATTCAAAGTGAAATAATCCGCGTGCCGGCGGACCTCACCCAGGAACGGCATATAGCTGGCCTGCCGATTGGAACCCGTGGCGGCGTATCGGTCTCCTATACATTCCCGCAGGACGGCGAGTATGACATCCAGATACGGCTCGCGCGCAACCGGGTCGGGGACATCGGCGGCCTTCGGAGTCGGGAGCCCCAACCGCTGGAATTGCTCCTCGATCGGGAGATCGTCGAGACGTTTTCAGTGATGAGGCCGGACGGGCCCGACCATTCCGTTGTCGACAAGAATTTCAAGATCCGGCTCGCCGTGACGGCCGGCCCCCACGATGTCGGTGTCACCTTTCCCCAGCTATCGTCGGCGCTGCTGGAAACCGAGCGCCAGCCTTTGCAGGCACACTACAATGAGATACGTCATCCGCGTCTGACCCCCGCCATCTACCAGGTTTCCATCACCGGACCCTATGGGCCCGGCGGTGCCGACGATACGCCGAGCCGCCGCCGGATATTCGTTTGTCGACCAGACCAGGCCGGCGGGGAAAGCGAAGAACAGGCCTGTGCCAGGGAAATTCTCGCAAAACTAACGGGGCGAGCGTATCGCAGGCCAGTCTCTGACGTGGACGTCGAGAGGGCGCTGGCCTTCTATCGGCGAGGGCGCTTGGAAGGGGGGTTCGATGAGGGCATAGGACAGGCTATAGCCGCAGTGCTCATGAACCCGGAATTCCTGTTCCGGGTGGAGTTGGAACCGGAGCGGCTGGCAGCAGGCGCCGTTTACCGTATCAGCGACATCGAGTTGGCTTCCCGTCTGTCTTTCTTTTTATGGAGCAGTATCCCGGATGACGAATTGCTGGATGTAGCCGCCCGCAGTGAGCTGAGCCGGCCAGACGAACTCGACCGACAGGCCCGACGCATGCTCGCCGATCCTCGCTCCAATAATCTCGCCAGCAACTTCGCCGGACAGTGGCTGCAGCTACGCAATCTGGATGCCTTCACGCCGAATCCGCGTCTGTATCCGGATTTTGACGATAACCTGCGGCAAGCGTTCCGGGAGGAAACAGAGCGTTTCATGGACAGCGTTCTGCGCGAAGATCGCAGCGTGCTCGAGCTGCTCGCGGCAGACTATACATTCCTCAACGAGCGCCTGGCGAAACACTACGGAATTTCTGGTGTCTACGGTAGCCGATTCCGGCGCGTGTCACTAGCAACTGACAGCGAACGAGGAGGTTTACTGCGGCAGGGTAGTATATTGGCGGTCACATCCTATGCGACGCGTACGTCGCCGGTGCTCCGCGGCAAGTGGGTGTTGGACAATATCTACGGTGCGCCGCCATCGCCGCCGCCACCGAATGTACCGGCGCTGGACGAGACCTCGGTGTCCGCCTCCCTGCCGATGCGGGAGCGGCTGGCCGCCCATCGCAATAACCCTGTGTGCGCAAGCTGTCACACCATCATCGACCCGGTCGGCTTTGCCCTGGAGAATTTCGATGCCGTCGGTCGCTGGCGGGATCACGACGGCGATAACGGACCTGTCGACGTCGCCGGCGGCTTGCCCGGCGTCGGCGAGTTCCATGGCGTGGCGGGTCTGCAGGCAGGCTTGTTGAGCCGGCCCGAACTGTTCGCCGGCCGGGTGACGGAGAAGCTGCTCACCTTCGCCCTGGGTCGCGGGGTCGAGTACTACGACGCCCCCGTGATCCGCAAGATAGTTCGCGAGGCGGCGTCAGAGGACTTCCGCTTGTCATCGCTCCTATTGGGTATTGTTAAAAGTCAGCCATTTCAGATGAGGACATCGATATGATCATCTTCAAGAAGGCGCTACCCAGGCGCACATTTCTGCGGGGCGTAGGCGCCACGTTGGCATTGCCCTTGCTCGATGCCATGATTCCGGCGGCCACCGCCCTGGCCCAGACGCCGGCCAGGCCTGTGCCCAGGCTCGGCTTCGTGTTCATACCGATGGGCACCGATCATGCACGCTGGATGCCGCCGGGAGGGGAGATGTTGGACGAGTTGTCGCCGATCCTCAGCCCGCTGCAGGCGGTTAAACAACATTTAACGGTCATCACCAATCTCGAATTGCAGAACTCCTATCCGGGCACTCATGACACGTCCAACTCGGGCTTCCTCAGTGCGGCCTTCGCCAAGCACACGGAGAGCTCGGACTATCACCTCGGTACCACCATCGATCAGGTCGCCGCCAGGCAGATAGGACAGGACACGCGACTGCCGTCGCTGGAGTTGTCGGTGGACTTGAATCCTCTCGCCGGCGTCTGCAACAACGGTTACGCCTGTGTCTATCAGAACAACCTCTCATGGTCCTCACCGACCACACCACTGCCCTCGGAAGCGCACCCGCGCATCGTCTTCGAGCGTCTCTTCGGTGATGGCGGCAGCCTCGCCGAGCGGCACGCATCGCTCAGGAGCCGGGCCAGCCTGCTGGATTCATTTCACGAAGACATCGGGCGTCTGCAGCGTGTGGTCGGGGCGAGCGATCAGGTCCGCGTCGAGCAGTATCTGGACAGCATCCGCGAGATCGAGCGGCAGATTCAATTTGCCGAGGCGGCGGGTGCGGAGGATCTTCAACCCGATCTCGAGCGTCCGGTGGGGGTCCCCGCTGCCTTCGGCGACCACGCCGCCCTCATGTTCGACCTGCAACTGCTGGCGCTGCAGGCGGATATCACCAGGGTCATTACCTTCCAGTTCACCCGCGAGCTTAGTAATCGCACCTATCCGGAAATCGGCGTGCCGGAGCCCCACCATCCCACCAGTCACCACGGCAACGATCCGGTAAAAGTCGAGAAAATCGCCAGGATCAACACTTACCATATTTCGATTTTCGCCAACTTTCTGGAGAAGCTGAAGGCGACGCCGGACGGAGATGGCTCGCTGCTAGACAACACCATCTACCTGTACGGCAGCGGCATGGGTAATCCCAGCCTGCACGACCATGTGAAGCTGCCGATTCTGGTCGCCGGCGGTGCCTCGACCGGCTTGAGAGGCGGGCGTCACCTCAAGTATGAGAAGGGCACGCCCTTGGCGAACCTCCACATGACGCTGCTGGATCGGGTCGGCGTGCACCTAGATTCATTCGGTGATAGCAACGGCAGCATCGACGGGCTCTTCGATTCGGTGCCGGTTTGATTGCACGGATCTCGGCAGTAGCAGTACGGTAGCTACAGGAGACGACACATGAATAAGCCACAAATCGCTAGCCACCTGCTTCTGATCCTGGGCCTGGTCGCTATGGCTGCGTCTGCCCAGGCCCAGGTCTCTGCTTTGGCAGACGCGGTTGAGAGTCGGGACCAGGCGCTTATACGCCGGTTGCTCGATGAACGTGTGCAGGTCAACGCCGCGCAGGTCGACGCCATGACTGCGCTACACTGGGCGGTGTACCACGACGATAGCGATCTGGCCGCGGTGCTGGTGCGCATCGGTGCCGATGTTGACGCCAACAACCGCTACGGCGTGTCGCCGCTGTCCCTGGCTGCCGTCAATGGTAGCGGGACCCTGGTGCGGCTGCTGCTCGATGCCGGTGCCGATCCCAGGCATTCCCTCAAAGGCGGGGAAACCATCCTCATGATCGCTGCGCGCTCTGGATCCCTAGCCGCGGTGCAGAGCCTGCTCGCTGCCGGCGCCGATCCCAACGCCCAGGAGGGGCGTGAACAGACTGCGCTGATGTGGGCGGCGGCCGAGGGGCACACCGCTGTGGTCGGAGCCCTGGTAGACGCCGGGGCCAGCGTCAACGCCACCTTGGCGTCGGGGTTCACACCCCTGTTCTTCTCCGTACGCGAGGGTCACATCGATATCGCACTGGCGCTGCTTGCGGCCGGCGCGAACCTGGATGGCGTCCTCCAACGGGTGCGGGAGCGGACCCAACAATCGAGCAACAATGCCAGCACCCAGCCTATAAACCGCGGCTTGAGCCCGTTGCTAATGGCGGTTCGCAACGGACACTTCGAGCTGGCGATCGAGTTGGTGAAGGCGGGCGCCGATCCCAACGATCGACGCTCCGGCTTCACCCCTTTGCATACTATGAGCTGGGTCCGCAAGCCGGATGCCAGCGATCGTGGCGATCCGGCTCCGATCGGGTCGGGGAAGTTTACCGCGCTGGAGTTCGTTCGAGAAATCGTGGCATTGGGAGCGGATGTGAATCTGACTCTGGCGGAAGGCGCGCCGCGGCAGCCGAATTCGGCGACTCGACTCGAATCCGGCGGCGCCACGCCATTCCTGCTGGCCGCCGATCGGGCGGACGCCGCCTTGATGCGTCTGTTTCTAGAGCTGGGTGCCAACCCTTTCATGTCGAATCTTAAAAGCACAACGCCGCTAATGGCTGCGGCCGGCCTCGGCACCACGGCGCCCGAGGAAGAGGCCGGCACGGAGCTCGAAGTGTTGAAAGTTACCCGCCTGATGCTCGAACTCGGTGCAGATGTCAACGCCGTCAATGAGGAGAACGATACTGCGATGCACGGCGCGGCCTACGGGATGTTTCCGGCAGTTATCGACCTGCTGGCCGCGAACGGAGCCGACCCCCAGATCTGGAAACGCGAGAACCACCGCGGCTGGACGCCGCTGTTCATCGCCGAGGGCTATCGCTTCGGACTGCCCAGACCCTCGCGCCCGACCATCGAGGCGATCGAGCGGCTGATGTTAGCGGCCGGCATCCCCACGGAGGGACCCAGGCCGCCTGTGATCGACATTTACGAAGTACCAGCGCAACGCTGAGCGCCGGAGTTGTTGTTGCTATCGCAACGGTTTGGGATGACGAACCGGGCATCGGATACGCCGTCTACTGCTCACTGGCCGGACGGCTTCTCGCTCGCCGTCGGCCCCCAGGACGTTTTCTAATTTCCGCATTTGATCTTAGCGGGCCTACTGATTGCCCTCGGCTCCGTTTTCCTCGCGCCACTCTTTCTCCCGCACTCTCGCTCCCTGCAGGGTGCTGGCCATGGCGTAATTGCCTTCATGGCAGGCATACTCGTAGGATCGTTGGTCGGTCTTCGGCCACACCAATTCTCCGCTGTATGGCGTCTCGTAGTCTGGATCGTCGACGGTGAAGCTATAGAGTAGACCGCCGGCATTGATGGGGCTAAAACGCTCAATCACCCGGCGCTCCACATTGGGCTGGAAGGGTTCATCGAGGAAGTTGATGGTTTCTACCACCAGGGTGTCCCCCTCCCACCAGCCGATCGAGTCACCATCGAGTGAGCTTAGTTCGGCGGGTTTATGCTCGGAGTCGAGACGAATAACTCGCGCCCAGTGCATCCACTCGATCATGATCATCACATAGTCATCGGTCTGCACAATGGTCTTCAGGTTGTTGTAGGGCAGGGGACGAATCGCAACCGAAGCGCCGGGTTGATAAATACAGCGCACACCAAGAACCATATTTTCGGGGCCGTCGTAGGGGGTATCGCCTGTCTCTAACCACCAGGCGCCCTCTCTTTCTGGCCAGGCGAAGCGTGGCGCCTTCGCGAGTTTTTCCCTGCCTGCGGCAGTACGCGCGGGCATGCGGCCATCGGCAGGAGAAGTCAGGACCGAGGTACGGAACTTGCCATCGATGGCGAAGCCGTCGGTACCATAATCGAACCAGAAGTCGTTGTACGAGCCTATATCGCCCCCTGCCGCGGGCGCACCGTTTTCGGGATTACTGGGTCTGGCTCCCTCGGCTCTTGCAGACAAGGCCCGATCTCGCATAGCTTCCACTTCCTTCGAGGACAGAAAGAGACGTTCACCATAACTCGCGGGTCTCTGAAAGGGAGTGAGGCTTGCGATATCGTAGTTACCAGAGAAATCAGGCTTGCCAGCAGGCGTACGGAGAAACTCATCCTGGGCACTTACAACGGTTGCTAGCACCATGGCAACTGGGAGTAAAACGATGACAGCTAATATTCTGGTCTTCATGATTTTCTCCTCAGGAAGAGTCTACAATGGAAACACATCGCGTTCGTTAAGGAGGTAATTCAAGAGGCTTATTCGGCCTCCGCACTCGCCACGAATCCATGGGAAAACCTTCTTCTTGCATTGGCCATCGTGGCGCCGACTACAACCACATCTTGACCAGGCATTCTCCAGCAGTCTAGCATACTCCATCGACCGCTGTATCAAGAGACGCCTGCAACTTAACAACTTAGCAACTTAGCGATTTTAGAACTTGTGACTGGGAGCCCCTACCCAAAACCGAAGCACTCATTAATAGAAATTTCTGGCTTTGGATCAATAGAGTCAGAGTAATTTGATCTGCTTGGCGTAGGTGGGGAACAGGGTAGATCAAATTACTCTGACCCCTTTGATCCCAGCAATCTTGAATTACGAATCCTGTACGAGTAACAGGTTCTGAGTTGTCTCTGTATTAAGCCCACGAAGAAGACCATAACAAATCAACAACATTACAAGGGCCAAGGGCAGGGCGCTGCTTATGGTAGCTGTCTGTAAGGCCGTGAGTCCTCCCGCAGCTAACAACACTGCAGCAACAACTCCCTCTGTTACAGCCCAGAAAATACGGTGCCAAACCGGAGAATTCAGATCGCCATTGGATGTGATTATATCGATTACCAATGATCCAGAATCTGAAGAAGTAACAAAGAAGGTCACAATAAGCACTGTCGCGATCAAAGAAGTGATCATCGACCACGGCAGTTGCTCTAACAGCACGAATATCGCCGTCGGCAAATCATTCTGAACGGCATCGACTATATTGCCGCCTTGGCCTGCCAGTTCAAAATACAAAGCAGAATTCCCAAAACAGGTAAACCACATGAAAGTGAAACCGGACGGCAGCAGTAAAACTCCAAATATAAACTCTCTTATTGTTCGCCCTTTGGAGATTCTTGCAATGAACATTCCAACAAAAGGTGACCAGGAAATCCACCAGGCCCAATAGAAAAGCGTCCAGTTTCCCATCCAGTCATTAGTAGCAGTACTAAGCAGCGATACATTCAGCGGAATAAAATTCACAATATAAGAGCCAATATTCTGAAAGAAGCTGCTGGCAAGTGTGGCAGTTGGCCCCATAAAGAATACAAAGGCGAGGACAAATATTGCTAGATAAAGATTGAGAACGCTTAATCGTCGAATGCCTGCATTTAACCCAGCAACAACTGACAGCGTCGCCATCGTTGTTATCGCAGCAATTAGCAGAACTTGTGTCGTAACTGATACAGGCACATCGAAAAGATAACTCAGCCCTGCATTCACTTGCATTACACCTAATCCGAGTGATGTCGCAATACCAAACAAGGTGCCTAGCACGGCAAAAATATCCACCGCATCGCCTATGGGTCCGTTAATACGTTCTCCGAGTACTGGGTAGAGGGTAGATCGAATAGTTAGAGGTAGACCTCGCCGGTAAGAAAAATAGGCAAGGGACAAACCAATGACGATATATACAGCCCAGGCCTGCAAACCCCAATGGAGAAATGTTATTTGCATGGCTTGCCTGCTGGCATCCGCAGCACTGCTCACAGCAATCGGTGGAGCGTTGTAATGAGTCAAAGGTTCAGCAACACCGAAAAACATTAGCCCAATACCCATGCCGGCGCTGAATAGCATTGCAAACCAACTCAAATAGCCAAATTCCGGACGTGAATCATCTGCACCGAGTTTTATGCTGGAAAATCGACTGAAGGCTAGGTACAAAACAAAAACAAAAAATGACGCTACAACAGCAATATAGAACCAGCCCATATAAGCGACCAACCAGGTTTGAATGGCTGTAAATGTTTCCTCGGCAGATGTGCTGTATACAGCTCCGAACAGACTGAATAGCAGTACTAGCCCTGCAGATATAAAAAATACAGGTCCAAGTGAGGGGTTGATGGTCGGTTGGTTGCTCATTTACTCGCTCACTAGCAAGCCCGCCAAGACGCTAGTCGGCGGCCAAGTAGCTGCTGTGACAAATATGATTGATTCCTTCAAAACAGCTACCAATCAGGCATAATAAACTTCAGTGACACAACTAACACAGTAAACTCGGAATAGTAAACCGATGGCTGACAATTCAACAGCGTCCAATGCGGAACCTATCGTTGGTCCTTTTACCGACATGGTACAGCAATTCCCCACTGCAGTATGGAATGCAATTGCAAGCAACATTCCAGGTGATTTACACTGGGATAGAATCCTTATTACCTTGTTTTTTGCGATTCTAATTTTCTTCTACTATCAAGGGCGCGGCTCAAAGGGAGCCGATGGTTACGAACGCAAAGTTGGGATTCTACAATTCCTTCTGCCGGTGGACATTTATACACATGTGTCTGCACGTGTAGACATTTGGCTTTGGGTGTTGGAGCGGGTCTTGCGACCCTTCTGGGTAGTTGCTCTATTTGCAACCGTAGGCCCATACACTGAGCAGTCAGTAATCGCAGGACTCGAATTCTTACTCGGTGCGACACCTGCACTGGAAACCAATTTTATCTGGATGTTGCTCTATGCCCTAGTAAGTTTGCTATGTTATGACTTCATCTTTTACGTGATTCACTACACTATGCATAAAATCCCTGCCTTGTGGGCAATTCACAAAATACATCACTCCGCAGAAGTATTGACTCCTCTTACACGATCCCGGGAACATTTTCTGGCAGGACCTATTTGGGCTGCCGGATCGGCTCTCAGCTTTGGTTTCGCTGCAGGATTATTTGCCTACCTATTCGATGGTGGAATTACTCAGGCTACACTATTTAATGTTGGGTTCTTTTCGTTTCTATTCGGGTTGACCGGTGCCTTTCGTCACTACCATGTTCAATTTCGCTATCCCAGATGGTTGGAAAAATGGATTCAAAGTCCTGCTATGCACCATACCCATCACAGTTATTTGAGGAAACATTGGGATACCAACATGGCCGCCGTCACTAGCATCTATGACAGGATGTTTGGCACTCTTTATATCCCTGAGCAAGATGAATACACCCCCTGGGGTATCGGGCCGGAGACACAACACGAGTACCGAACATTCTGGCAAAACACTATCGGACCATTCCGAGACTGGTACAAGATGATTGCCAGTGGAAGTTCGCCGCAGGCAGGGGCAGCTCCCGAGTCGGACTGAGGGGGACACTAATAGGATAATAGCTTAAGGTTTTTGGTCGACATATTTCTGCTCAACTATGAACGATCATAGCACCTGAAAGTTGAGCTATTAAACTATTAGTGCTCCCCGAATACAGATATCGCCTACAGGAGATTTACTATGAATAAAAGAATTGCCATTCTAGCTTTAATGCTTATGTTGGGGTTTCCAGGTGTATCCTTGTCTCAGAGAAACTCCCTTGTTCCAGCCGAATTTGACGTGCCCATCGTGTTGGAGAATCAGTACTTCCGAATTAGGATGCTTACTATCAATGATGTAATTAAAGACTACGATGCTGTGATGAGCAGCGTTGATCATCTTCAAGGGGTTTTTGGTCCGGGTATAACTTGGCCAATAGGTTTGACCCTTGAGGAAGATTTAATCGACCTGGGTTGGCATCAAAAAGAATTCCAAAGGAGAACCTCTTTTGCTTACACGGTGGTTTCATTGGATGAAGAACGAATCATCGGGTGTCTCTACATCAATCCAACAATGAAAGGCAACTATGACTCCGATATAACTATGTGGGTTCGTGAAGATGTAGTAGTGGATGGATACGACGCACTTTTATTTGATACTGTAAAAAACTGGATAGAAGGCGACTGGCCATTTGAAAAACCGGCTTATCCTGGCCGGGAAATAAGTTGGGCTGATTGGGAGTTGTTGGAATAACGATTCAGAGCTGAGGGGGCACCAATAGGATAATGGCTTAAGGTTTTTTGGTTGACATATATTTGCTCAACTATGAACGATCATAGCATCTGAAAGTTAAGCTATTAAACTATTAGTGTCCCCCGAATTCCTTATTAATGGCGTTATGCGCCCGGGAGAATTCAGTGTCTATCAGTGGAGAATGTTTCTGCGGTGATGTTAGCTACTCAATAAATGGGCCGCTTCGCGATGCGCGATCCTGCCATTGTTCACGGTGCCGAAAGGCTTTTAGCGCGCAGGCTTCAGCTTATGCATTAGTGAGCCCTGAAGATTTTGAATGGATAACGGGTGAAGAGCTATTAACTCTGTACCAAAATAGTTATGGGTTTGGTCTGCAGTTTTGCAACAAGTGCGGCTCAACTCTCTGCGGAGTGTTCAACGGAGCTGTTCATGGCATAACTCTTGGCTGTGTCAATGGTGATCCAGAAGTTGAAATCGGGCGTCATATTTATGTTGGCTCGAAAGCGAAATGGGAGATAATTCCAGATGGCGTCCCCCAGTATGATGAGGCAGCGCCAGGCGACCCATAACAGACCAATAAAAATCAATGAATTATAGGGACACTAAATAGTTTAATAGTTTAACTTTCAGGCGCTCAGAACATTCATAATTGCCCAAGATTAATTCAACAAATACCTTAAACTATTATCCTGTTAGTGTCCCCCTTCCTCTTCTAGATGCAAATTCCGGGTCAAATTCGAATGCAAATCAACATATTTAGGTATGTATTTGGGTATGAATAAGAAGGAATTCGTCTGAAAGGTCTTGTTTACGGGGAATAATAGCGGACATAATAAAACGCCCCCCATCCCTGTTTCTCAGCGGTCGAGTGGGTACAGGTAATTCATCATTACATCATCGGTTTGCTGTCCGCCTCTGCGTGCAAACTTAGGACGAAACTGCATTGCCTTGACAGCGTTTTGAGCGTGGCCTCTTACTCTGGCAGAGTCT
>Ga0207991_1001319_pt1 | contig 15272 bp, 11 predicted proteins | sample ETN07SmetaG_FD_185786 | JGI IMG/M metagenome (GOLD analysis project Ga0207991, IMG submission 185786) | Marine microbial and viral communities from oxygen minimum zone, Eastern Pacific Ocean - ETNP2014F14-07SV275 (SPAdes) (version 2) | ecosystem: Environmental > Aquatic > Marine > Oceanic ... | reverse complement strand
TTCTTTTTTATCTAATTCAATAATTCCTTCTTTATCTGAAGACTCATCAAGTTCATAACCTGAACAAAGCATTCCATGAGATTTTATTCCCCTTATTTTTGCTACTTTCAGTTTCATATTAGTTTTTGGAATAGTTGCACCGGGAGGAGCATAAACTGCAAACAGTCCATCTCTAGCATTTTGAGCTCCACAGACAACTTTGACTAAATTTCCAGAACCTATATCAACTTCACAAAGCTTTAATTGATCTGCATTAGGATGTTTTTGAGATTTTACAATTTTACAAACAATAAAATTATCTAAATTAGCATTTGATGATTTTATATTTTCTACCTCCAACCCAATTTCTGTCAAACGCTCTGCTAATTGATTGAAGTTTGCTTTAGTATCTAGATGATTTTTTAACCATGATAATGAAGTTATCATCTGCTTAAACCTCTATAATTTGTTGGGATATCTAGCGGATCAAACCCATAAAATTCCAACCATCTAATATCACTTTCAAAAAAAGCTCTCAGGTCATTTATTCCATATTTCAACATGGCCAATCGATCAATACCTACTCCAAAAGCATAACCTTGGTATTGTTTTGAATTTACTTTTACATTTTTTAAAACATTGGGATGTACCATTCCACAGCCAAGAATTTCTAACCATTTATCACCTTCGCCGATCTTAATTTTGCCGTCTTGTATTTTATATCCAATATCTACTTCTGCTGAAGGTTCGGTGAAAGGAAAATGGCTAGGTCTAAATCTGATTTTTACTTTATCAACTTCAAAAAATTTCTTAACAAAATAATATAAGCATCCCTTTAGGTGACCCATGTTTATATTTTTATCTATATGTAATCCTTCTAGTTGATGAAACATGGGTGAATGAGTTTGATCGCTATCATGTCTATAAGTTCTCCCAGGGGCAATTATTTTAAATGGTGGCTTACTTTTCAACATTGTTCTAATTTGAACAGGCGATGTATGTGTTCTTAAAAGTAAATCTTTAGATTGATCAAGATAAAAAGTATCATGCATATCTCTTGCTGGATGATTTTCTGGAGTATTAAGTGCAGAAAAATTATAATATTCGCTTTCTACGTCTGGCCCTTCTTCAACAGAAAAGCCTATTTCGGAAAAAATAGAAGTGACTTCATCAATTACCTGTGAAACAGGATGAATTTTACCAGCATAGTAGGTTCTTCCTGGCAAAGTTACGTCAATATTATCATCTTTAAGTTTTTTATTTATTTCTTGGTTTTGAGTTTCTTCAGTCTTTTTTGAAATTAAATCTTGTAGTTCATTTTTTAATAAATTTAGTTCTGTTGCATAATCTTTTCTTTTCTCTTCTGGAATCGATCCTAGTTGCTTAAATTTTATTGATATTATTCCATTTTTTCCAAATAATTCTGTTTTAATTTCATTGAGTTTATTTTGATCCAAAAACTCATTTAATTTAGAAAGATATTGCTCTTTTATTTTTTTAATCTCTGACATTTTTACAGATTATTTCTTAAATGAAGAAAAACAATAGTGAAGATTAGCTAAGTGCAGCTTGTGCTTTTTTTACGATTGTTTTAAAGGCTTCTGGGTTATGATAGGCAATTTCAGCTAGCACTTTTCTATCAAGTTTGATTCCTGATTTATTTAGCCCATTAATAAATTTTGAATAGGTCAGTCCCTCAGCTCTAACTCCTGCGTTGATTCTCTGTATCCACAAAGATCTAAAATCTCTCTTTTTAGCTCTACGATCTCTATAAGCATATTGCATTGCTTTTTCCATCGCTTGCCTTGCTACTCTAATTGTATTTTTTCTTCTGCCCCACTGACCTTTTACAGCTTTTAAAACTTTTTTGTGTTTAGCATGACTTGTTACGCCTCTTTTTACTCTTGCCATTTTATCCTCTTAAGCTGTAAGGCATATATGATTTAACAATTTTTCCATCTTGTTTAGACATCACTGTTGTGCCTCTTTGGTTTCTAATTTGTCTATTAGTTCTTTTAATCATGCCATGTCTTTTACCAGCTTGAGACATAACTACCTTGCCTCTAGCAGTAATTTTAAATCTTTTTTTCGCTGAACTTTTAGTTTTTAATTTTGGCATAATTTGTTGAGGTTATACAAATATTGAATAAAATTTACAACCTATATTATGGCTTATAAAGGCTGAATTACCATTATCATTTGTTTGCCATCAAACTTGGGGTTCATTTCTACTTTTCCAACTAATTTAATATCTTCTTTAATTTTATTCATTAAATCATGTCCAAGATTTGAATGTTGTAGTTCTCTTCCTTTAAATCGAATTGTAAATTTTACTTTATCTCCTTTTGAAAGAAATTTTTGAGCATTTTTTAATTTAAAATTATAATCGTGAGCTTCTGTAACAGGTCTTAATTTAATTTCTTTTAATAAAACTATTTTTTGTTTCTTTTTTGCTTTATTAGCTTTTTTTTGTGCATCATATTTATATTTACCCATATCAATAATTTTACAAACAGGTGGTTTTGCATTTGGTGCTATTTCAATTAAATCCAATCCTTCTTCTTTTGCCATCGAGATTGCTTGATTAGTGCTTATGATACCTAAGTTTTCTCCGGTACTTGCAATAACTTGGACTTCAGGAGAGTTAATTCTATTATTCGCCTTCGGCCCTCTAGGCTTTGTTTTTCTTTGAAAATAATTTGGTTTAAATTCTGCCACTTAAAATGAAGGTGCTTTATTTAAAGCAGAAAATTCTTTTAGAAAAGTATTTAATTCCATAGTTTCTTGTTTTTTAGAATCCAATCTTCTAATAGTTATGGTGTTGGAGTCAACTTCTTTTTTCCCACATATAAGTAACAAAGGAACCTTTGATAAAGAATGTTCCCTGATTTTATAATTTAAATTGTGATTTTTTAAATCCATTTCACAATTTATACCAACTTCATTAATTTGTTTATAAACTTTCTTTGCATAACCATCAAATTCATCAGAAACAGGAATAATCATTGCTTGTAACGGTGTGATCCAAAAAGGTAATTTACCTGAATAATTTTCAATTAAGATTCCAATAAACCTTTCTAGAGATCCAAATAATGCTCTGTGAAGCATGACTGGCACTTTTTTTGAACCGTCTTTATCTACAAATAAAGCTCCTAGTCTACCTGGCAAGTTTAAATCAACTTGTAAAGTTCCGCATTGCCAATCACGCCCAATACTATCCCTAAGTACAAAATCAATTTTTGGTCCATAAAATGCACCCTCACCTTTATTAATTTCATATTTTAGTTTTGATTGTTTTATTGCTTTTAATAATGCAGATTCCGCTTTACTCCAAATTTTATCATCTCCCACTCTTTTTTGTGGTCTGTCGGAAAACTGTAGCAGAACATTTGTAAAACCAAGATCTTTATAAATTTCTAATATCAAATTTGTTACACTTAAACATTCATTGATAATTTGATCTTCAGTACAAAAAATATGAGCGTCATCTTGAGTAAAAGCTCTAACACGAAGCAATCCATGTAAAGCACCGGATGGCTCATATCTATGAACTTTACCGAATTCAGACATTCTTAAAGGTAAATCACGATAACTTTTTAAACCTTGATTAAAAACCTGGACACAGCCAGGACAATTCATTGGTTTGATTACAAATACTTTTTCATCAGGCGTTGTAGAAGTATACATATGCTCACCAAATTTTTCCCAATGACCAGATTTTTCCCACAAAGATTTATCTAAAATTTCAGGTGTATTAATTTCTTTGTAGCCAGCTTTTTTTTGTTTTGCTCGCATATAATCAATAAGTTTTTGAAATAAATTCCAACCTTTTTCATGCCAAAATACAGAACCTGGACTTTCTTCTCTAAAATGAAAAAGATCCATTTCTTTACCTAACTTTCGATGATCTCTTTTTTCAGCTTCTTCTATTCTTTTCAAATAATTATCTAAATCTTTTTGTGTAGACCAGCTCGTACCGTAAATTCTTTGTAGCATTTCATTATTTGAATCTCCTCTCCAGTAAGCTCCGGATACTTTTGTTAATTTAAAAAATTTTCCAACTTTTCCAGTTGATGGCAAATGGGGTCCTCTGCATAAATCATTCCAGTTTCCATGAAAATATATTGAAACTTCTTCTCCTTTAGGAATGCTTTGAATTATCTCAGCTTTGTAAACTTCTCCCTTATCTTTATAATATGAAATTGCTTTATTTCTTTCCCAAATTTCTTTTCTTGTAATTTCATTTCTATCAATAATTTCTTTCATTTTATTCTCAATTTTTGTTAAATCTTCTTCTGTAAAAGATTCTTTTCTGGCAAAATCATAATAAAAACCATCTTCAATTACAGGTCCTATTGTAACTTGTGTCTCTGAAAATAACTCTTGAACTGCCATTGCAAGTATATGTGCAGTATCATGCCTAATAGTTTCTAGACCTTCTTTATCTTTATTTGTAAATATTTTAATGCTGCAATCATTTTCTATTATTTCACTTAAATCTTTTAACTCTCCATCAATGCTCATTACTAAAGCCTGTTTTGAAAGTGATTTGCTTATTTTTTCAGCAACTTCTAATCCTGTTACCTTTGATTTAAATGTAAGATCTTTTCCATCTGGTAATTTAACAGTTGGCATTTAATTAATTATCTTTTTATATTCCGAGTATGTAGAAAAACACATTTTTTCAATATTAAATTTTTTAATCACATTTTTTCTACCTTCAATTCCAATGAATTTCAACGTACTTTCATCTAAATTTAAAACGTGAATTATTTTTTTGCTTAACTCTTCTGGTTTTTGTGCTTCAAATAAAAAACCAGTTTTATCATCAATTATTGTTTCTTTTGAACCTCCAATATTACTTGCTATTATTGGTTTTTCCATTGATTGTGCTTCTACAGACACACGACCAAAAGTTTCTGGCTCTATAGAAGTTGAAACAACTATATCGGAAATTTGATATGCTAACGGCATTAACTCACATTTATCAATAAACTTAATATAATCATTTAACCTATACTGCTCAACTAGTCTTAATAATTTTTTTTTATAAACTTTTCTTCCTTGGTCACTGCCCAAAATTACAGCACAAAAAGGTTTTTCAGGCATTTTTTCCTTTACAAGGCGAATTGCTTCTATGAACATTTCTTGACCTTTCCAAAAAGTGAGTCTTCCTGGTAATAAAATTAATGGTTTTTCTTTATTTATATTCCATTTTGAAATTAACTTCTTTTGATCAGCTTGATGAATTTTACTAGGATTAAAATACTCAGTGTTAATTCCTCTAAAAATAACTAAAAATTTTTTATTAAAATTTAAATATTCAGAATAATTTTCATTGATGTGAGAAAAAATAAAATTTGAACCAGCTATAATTAAATCTGATTTTAACATAATAGAGTTATAATATTTTTTAAGTGAATTTTTAAAATTATAAGTACCATGAAAAGTCGTAACAAATTTTCTTCTTGTAATTTTTGTAGCTAACAAACAAGACCAAGCAGGTGCTCGACTCCTTGCATGTACAATTGAAATATTACAAATTAAAATTATAAATATTAAAATTATCGAATTAAAAAACATCAAAATTGGATTTTTACTATGAACGGGAAGTCTTATTACTTTTACCTTTTTTTTATCTACATATTTAAGTAGTTCTCCACCACTAGTAACTATATATGAAGAGCAGTTATTCTCAGTTAAATAATGTGCGAGATCATAACAGCCTGACTCTGTTCCTCCGTAGCCTAATTTTGGAATAACTTGTAAAACTTTTATTTTAGATGACATTTGATAGAACTATATAATAAGAAATAACTCTTATAAACTTTTATGAATAAATTTAAGTACTTAAAAATATCAAATACTAAAAAAATTAGATATTTAACCAATTATTATAAAAAAAACCTTTATATAGTTTTTCTTCATGGTTTCATGTCTGACTTAGAAGGTGACAAACCTAAGACTTTTTACAAATATTGCAAAAAAAGAAAGCTAGGATTTCTTGGCTTAGAATATTCAGGCCATGGTAAATCTTCAGGAAAATTTACCAATGGGAATATTAGTAAATGGACTAAAGAAACTCAAACAACGATAAAAAAAATTGTAAAAAAAAATAATTTTATTTTAGTGGGTTCAAGCATGGGTTCTTGGATATCATTAAATCAATTTAAATATTTTCAAAAACAAATTAAAGGATTTTTGGGTATTGGCTCTGCCCCAGAATTCCTAGAAAAATTAATGTGGAAAAAATTTACAAAAAAAATGAAGAAAGAAACTATTAAAAATGGAATATACAATTTAAAGCATGGTGATTATGAATATCCTATTTCTTACCAGTTAATAAAAGATGGAAGAAAAAACAATATATTAAATAAAAAATTAAGATCAAAAATCTATGTTACCATGATTCATGGAAGTAAAGATGAGGCGGTTCCAACTATTTATTCAAGAAAAGTTTTGAAATTATTTGATAAAGCTAAAAAAAAATTAATAATAATTAAAAATGGAGATCACAGCTTATCTAATAAAAAAAACCTTAAGAAAATTACTTTAGAATTAAATAAGATTGTTTCTAATATAATTTAAACCTTCAACATAAGTTGGAAACTTTAATTTATAATCAAAAAAACTTTTCATTTTTTTATAAAATTTTTTGCTACCTGAACAAATCCAAAACAAAAGGTATTTATATTATTCACTTTAACTTGCTTCTTTAATTATTGGGTTAGAGGTAATAGGGTTTTTTAATTTATTAATCATTTCTTTTGGACAAACTTGAAAAAAATTCTTAATTTCATTATCAAAATTATCAATTATCTTTTTGGATAGATTAGAACTTGTTTCATTATAATGTTTTTTTATTAAACTTTTAAGATAATTAATCCAATATTGAGTCTCAAGTTTTTGCCAAACAACAGTTTCTGGATTAACTCTTTTTTCGAATTGATTATTTAAATCATAAATAAAAACCATACCACCTGTCATTCCAGCAGCAAAATTGTCTCCAACTTCTCCTAAAATAACAACTGTACCTCCTGTCATATATTCACATCCATTAGAATCGCATCCTTCAATAACTGAAATTGCTCCTGAATTTCTAACTGCAAATCTATCACCAGCTTGTCCAGCAGCATAAAGTTTGCCAGATGTTGCTCCATACAAGACTGTATTTCCAATAATTGTATTTTCACTTGATATTAAATTACTTTCATCAGGTAATTTAATTGAGATTGATGCTCCAGATAAACCTTTTGCCACATAATCATTGGCATCACCCTTAAGTATAAGTTTTAAACCTTTTATTCCAAATGCACCAAATGATTGCCCCGCTGAACCCTTAAATTGTAAAGTTAAAAAATCTTCTTCTAATTTGTTATGACCATACTTTTTATATAAATGATAAGATATTCTTGTGCCAACTGCTCTATGAGTATTTTTTATAATAAATTCTTTCGCAATTATTTTGCTTTTACCAATTTTATCTTCGATTTCAGAAAATATTTTTTGATCTAGAGTATCTGGAACTTTATTAATTTCTTTTTTTTCACAATATCTTTTATGATCTCCAGGATCAGCTTGAACAAAAAGAGGATGTAAATCTAAATCATCTAAATTTGATGATCCAGTACTAACTTGTCTTAATAAATCAGTTCTTCCAATAATTTCATCTAACGTTTTAAAACCTAATTCAGCTAGAATTTCTCTTACTTCTTGAGCAATAAATGTGAATAAATTTACAACTTTTTCAGGAGTTCCACTGAACTTTTCTCTTAATTTTTTATCTTGAGTGCAGACACCGACGGGACAAGTATTAGAATGACATTGTCTAACCATGATGCATCCCATAGCAACAAGAGCTGTTGTTGCTACTCCATATTCTTCAGCTCCCATCATTGCTGCAATAACAACATCTCTTCCAGTTTTTATTCCACCATCTGTTCTTAAAGTAACGTTATGTCTTAAGTTATTTAAAGTTAAGACTTGATTAACTTCTGTTAATCCCATTTCCCAAGGAATTCCTACATACTTAACGCTAGTTTGTGGAGTAGCTCCCGTTCCTCCATTGTGTCCTGATATTAATATTATATCTGCTTTAGCTTTTGCAACTCCTGCTGCTATAGTTCCAATTCCTGACGATGCAACTAATTTAACTCCTACTCTAGCTTTTGGATTAACTTGTTTTAAATCATAAATTAATTGGGCCAAGTCCTCTATAGAATAAATATCGTGATGTGGAGGAGGGGATATTAATGTAACTCCAGGAGTAGAGTATCTTAGTTTTGCAATTTCATCTGTAACTTTAAAGCCAGGTAACTGTCCACCTTCCCCAGGTTTAGCTCCTTGAGCAATTTTAATTTCTATCTCATTACAATTATTTAAATAATTAATAGTTACACCAAACCTTGCTGAAGCAATTTGTTTCACTCTTGAATTTGAGCTATCTTGATTTTCCATTAAGGTAAATCTTTTTTCATCTTCGCCTCCTTCTCCGCTGCAAGAAGCGCCTTTAATTCTATTCATTCCTATTGCTAAAGTTTCGTGGGCTTCCTTAGATAATGCTCCATGGGACATGCTACCGCTTCCAAATCTTTTTAAAATTTCTGATATGGGTTCAATCTCTGAAATATCTAAAGAAGATTTTAAATATCTTTTTCTAAAATCAATTAAATCTCTTAAGTTTATAGGGGGGAGTTCATAAATTCCTTTTGCATATTTTTTATAAGCATCAAATGAATTATTTGTTACTGCACTTTGAAGTAAATGAATTAATTTACCTTGGTATTGATGAGTTTCACCATTTTTTCTATACTTATAAATTCCTCCAATAGGCAATATACTATCAGTATTTTGGAACGCCTCTTTGTGTATATGTTTTATTTTCTTTTCTATTCCAGCCAAACCAATTCCAGATATTTTTGAAGTCACACTTTGAAAATATTCAGAAGCTATTGTTCGACTTAGTCCAACTGCTTCAAAATTACAACCACCTCTATAGGAACTTAAAACTGATATTCCCATTTTAGACATGATCTTTAAAAGCCCAGAATTTACTGACTTAATATATCTTTCAATACATTCTTCATATCTAAACTTGCCAAAAAGTTTTTTCTCATATCTTTGATGCAAACTATCTAATGCTAAATATGGATTAACAGTTGTTGCTCCTACCCCTAAAAGTACAGCAAATGAATGAGTGTCTAAAACTTCTCCAGTTTGAGCATTTATAGAAGCATAGCTTCTTAATTTATTTTTAATTAAATGGTTATTAATAGCCCCTACACTCAAAAGCATTGGGATCGCTATATTTTTTTCAGATACTGTTTTATCTGATAAAATTAGTTGTGTTACACCTTGTCTTACAGCAATTTCAGATTCTTTAATAATTCTATCTAAAGATTCTTGAAGTGAATCATCATGTGTAAAAGTGCAATCAATAATTTTAAAATTCTTACCAAAAAAATTTATAAATTTTTCAAATTGTGAATTTGATAAAATAGGACTTTCTAAAACATAAATATTCTCTTTAGTTAAAGTATCAAAATCTAATATATTGCCCAAATTTCCAAATCTTGTCTTAAGACTCATTACTTTATTTTCTCTTAATGAATCAATAGGTGGATTTGTAACCTGGCTAAAATTCTGTCTAAAAAAATGATATAAAGGTCTATAACGATCAGAAAGAACGGCAAGCGGTGTATCATCTCCCATTGAGCCAGTTGCTTCTTTAGCGTCTTCTGCCATGGGATGAAGAATTAATTCAAGATCTTCAATACTTATTCCAAATGCATGTTGTCTTTTTCTTAATTCAGATCCAGTAAAAACAAATTTTTCCTTATTAATTATAATTTTTTTATCTAAATCAACTATTTGATTATTAAAATGCTTAAACTCTTTAGCTAAATAGTTTTTGATTTCAATATTGTTAAAAACTTTGCCTTTATTAATTCTTATTCCAATAATCTCTCCAGGTCCTAATCTTCCTTTTGAAATGATTTTTTTTTCATCTAATTCAATCATTCCTGTTTCAGATCCTGCAAAAAGTAATTTATCTTTTGTTATGGTGTATCTTAAAGGACGCAATCCATTTCTATCATTAGCTACTATTGCCCATTCATTATCTGTAGCAGCAATTGCTGCGGGTCCATCCCATGGTTCCATTGTGCTATTTAAAAAATTAAATAATTTTTGATGTTCTTTTGGTAATATTTTACTTTTTTTAGACCAAGCGTCTGGAATTAACATTAATTTTGCTAAGGGTGCAGACTGTCCTGAAATATTTAGTAATTCAAACACATTATCTAAAGCTGCTGAATCTGATGCACCTGGTTGTATTACAGGTTTTAAATTTTCTATATCATCAAATAACGAGCTTTTCATTTCATGCTCATGAACTTTCATCCAATTACAATTTCCTTTAAAAGTATTTATTTCTCCATTATGAGCAACAGCTCTAAAAGGTTGTGCTAAATCCCAACTTGGAAAAGTATTGGTAGAAAATCTTTGATGAAATATTGCATATCTTGAAATAAATCTTTCATCATTTAAGTCTGTATAGAAATCGGATAATGCTTCAGCTAAAAACATGCCTTTATAAATAATTGATTTTGAACTTAAAGAACAAATATAAAAATCCTCTAGATGATTTTTGATTGCTTCTTTTTCAATTTTTCTTCTAGTCTCATAAAGTTTTCTTTCTAAATCTTTATTAATTAAGCTTTTATTATTATGCTTAAACAATATTTGCGTTATTTCAGGTCTAGTGCTATTTGCTTTTTCACCTAAAACTTTTGTATTAACTGGTACTTGCCTCCATCCATAAATTTTAAAATTTGCTTTAGTAAGTTCAGTTTCAACTATAATTTTGCAGCTTTCTTGGACATTAAAATTATTTCTTGGTAAAAAAATCATCCCAACACATATTTCAGAATTATCGTGTTTATGTCCTTTGGTTTCAATCTTTTCTGCAAAAAAATCAGAAGGAATTTCGATATGTATACCAGCTCCATCTCCTGTTTTTCCATCAGCATCAACAGCTCCTCTATGCCATACGGCCTTTAATGCTTGAATTCCGTATTCTACAATCTTTCTAGATTTTCTACCTTCTGTAGAAGCAACCAAGCCAACGCCACATGCATCATGTTCCATGCCTTTTGAATAAACGTGATTTTTTTCTAAAATTTTTAAGTTTTTTTTATAATTTTTCATTAAGCAACCTTGGCCTTTTTAGACTCTTCGGCCTCTAAAAATTTTTTAATAGATGTTGCTGAGTCTCTACCATCTCTAATAGCCCAAACAACTAATGAAGCTCCTCTTACAATATCTCCTGCTGCGAATACACCAGATAAATTAGTTTCCATTGTATCAAAATTTGTTTTTAATGTTCCCCACCTTGTGATCTGTAAGTCTTTTGAGTCAAATAATTTTGGAAGATTTTCTGGATCAAATCCTAAAGCATTAATGATAATATCTGAATCAAGTTTAAATTCTGAGTCTTTTTGAATCTCTGGTTTTCTTCTACCGCTATCATCTGGATCACCCAATTTAATTTTATCAATAATTAAACCTTCAACTTTATTTTTTCCTAAAAATTCTTTTGGACTAGATAACCAAACAAATTCTACTCCTTCTTCTTCGGCATTAGCAACTTCTCTTGCAGATCCTGGCATATTTTCTTTATCTCTTCTATAAAGACATTTAACTGATTTTGCATTTTGCCTTACCGCGGTTCTTACACAGTCCATTGCAGTATCACCTCCTCCTATTACAACTACATTCTTTCCTTCTGTATTTAATATACCTCTATCAAATAATTCTACTTGGTCTCCTAATCCTTTTTTATTTGAAGCAGTTAAAAATTCCATTGCAGGGAAAATATTTTCTAAATTATTTCCAGGTACTTCTATTTCTCTGGCTTTATAAACTCCAGTAGCAATTAGTATTGCATCATGTTTTTCTCTCAACTGATCTAACGTTAAATCTCTGCCAATTTCAAAGTTTTGTAAAAATTTTATTCCACCCTCTTCTAATAATCTTGTTCTTCTTTCTACAACAAACTTTTCTAATTTAAAGTTTGGAATTCCATAAATTAATAAACCTCCCGGTCTATCATATCGATCATATATCGTAATTTGATATCCTAATTTACGAAGTTGTTCTGCGGCTGCTAACCCTGCTGGCCCAGCCCCAATTATTCCAACACTTTGATTTTTTTCATTCTTAATTTTAATAGGATTTATCCATCCTTCTTCCCATGCATTATCTGTAATATATTTTTCTACAGATCCTATAGTTACAGTTCCATGACCTGACTTTTCAATTACACAATTACCTTCACATAATCTATCTTGAGGACAGATTCTTCCACAAACTTCTGGCATATTGTTTGTACTCTGGGCCATTTCATATGCTTCTTGTAGTCTTCCTTCTGCTGTTAATTTTAACCAGTCAGGAATGTTGTTATTTAAAGGGCAATGAATTTGACAAAATGGAACTCCACATTGCGAACATCTACTTGATTGTTCTTTTGCCTTATCATGAATAAATTCCTTGTAAATTTCGTTAAAATCTTCTTTTCTGGATAAAACCTCCCTTTTAGGTGGGTTTTGCTGACCTATTTTCACAAATTTTAGCATTTTGTCTGGCATAATTGATTCAATTTATATCATGATTTTATTGAAATAAAGGATAACAAGGTCAGCATGTATGACCTTATTTTTAAAAAAGCTTACATTATATGGGCTTTTTACCTTATTTGCATACCTGTTATGCGTTTAATTATATTAAGAATTAGACACAATTTTAGGTTAATTATAAATAATCTAAATGATCTCTAATTTTTTTGAAATTTTTTTACTATCGATAGTTCAAGGGATTTCAGAATTTTTACCTATTAGCTCTGCTGCTCACTTAATTTTAGTTTCAAATATTTATGAATTTAAAAATCAATCTTTGTTAATTGATATTAGTTTGCACTTAGGTTCTTTGCTGGCAATATTATTCTATTTTAGAAAAGATATTTTTGATTTTAATAAAAACTTAAATTTATTTTATAAAATAGCAATTTCTACGATACCATTAGTAGTAGTAGGCTACTTTTTATATAATACTGAAATAATTTACCAATTAAGAAATATTAAAGTTATCGCATGGTCTACTTTATTTTTTGGAATTTTAATTTATATAGCTGACAAAAATATATTTTTTAAAAAAATAGAAACTGATTTCAATATTAAGTCTGCTTTAATAATTGGTTTTTTTCAAGTAATAGCTTTAATACCTGGAACAAGTAGAGCAGGAATAACAATAACAGCTGGAAGGATATTGGGATTTAATAGAGTCGATTCAACAAAAATTTCTTTTTATCTATCCATTCCCGCTTTAATTGGAGCCAGCATACTAGGAATAAAAGATTTGTTTAAAGAAAATATTGAGTTTAATTTTTTAGTTTTAATTGGAATTATATTATCTTTTTTCTTTTCACTAATTACAATTAAATTTTTTTTAAAATTTATTAAAACATTTTCATTTAATATTTTTGTAGTGTATAGAATATTTTTAGCATTGATCATATTCTACATTATATACTTTTAGTTTTTGATTCATATATTGGCAAAAGTTGAGAAAATATAACTCCAATTAAAATAAAAGTACAACCTATTAGATTATTTAAACCAAGAACTTGGTCTAAAATAATCCATGCTGCTATAGTAGCAAAAACACTTTCTAGTGAAAATATAATTGCAGAAGGAGCGGGTGAAATGTTTTTTTGCGCATATATCTGTAATGTAAATGCAATACCACCTGACATTACTCCAGCATAAATTATTGACACTGATTCATTTAGTATATTTGTAAAAGTAATAGTTTCAAAAAAGAAAGCAAAAAAAATTGAAAACAAGGAAACAACTAATGCCTGCAACGAGCCGAAAAATAATGGTAGATTAAAATTTTTGATAAATTTTCCAATAAATATTATGTGTAGACTCCAAAACACAGCACATAATATAACTAAACCATCACCTAATCTAACTGTAGCATTTGTAAAGTCACTTAATAAGTAAACTCCTGCTACACATAAAATAACAGATGGCCATATACTCCAATGTATTGATTTAGAATAAAATACAAAAAGAATTATAGGAACCATTGGTACATAAAAAACTGTGAAAAAAGCCGCGTTTGCTACATCGGTATAAAGTAAAGCTGTTTGTTGAAAGTATGTTCCTAAAAATAAAAATGCGCTTATCCAAAAAAGTAGCTGATAAAATAATTTTTTATTAACATTTATCTGACTAATAATTTTTTTTTTCTCAAAAACAAGAGCAAATGGAATTATAGATAAAAAACCAATAAAAAACCTTGCTCCATTAAAAGTAAGTGGACCGATTTTATCCATTCCGGTATCTTGGGCTATAAAAGTTGTTCCCCAAATTAAAGTACAAAATAGAGCGCTAAATAATGAAAGTGTTTTTGACATTAAATAAAATTTATACTGCTAATTTATAGGCAAAATCTTTGCCAAGATTTTCTTTTAATTCATTACAAAATTTTGCTGCTTCAGCTCCATCAATAATTCTATGATCATAAGATAATGATAATGGCAGCATAATTCGAGCTTGATATTTATTTTCATAATAAATATTTTTTCTTGAGGATCTTCCAACACCTAAAATTGCAACTTCAGGATAATTAATAATTGGTGTAAAAAATGAACCACCTATTCCTCCTAAACTAGTTATTGTCATTGAGCCTCCGAAAAATTCCTTTTTATCTATTTTTAAATTACGGCATTTTTCACTTATGGTTTTTAATTCTTCGCTAATAAAATTAATATTTTTATTATTTACATTTCTTAACTTTGGAACCATTAGTCCATGAGATGTATCAACTGCAATTCCTATATGATAATATTTTTTTACTGTCATTTTGCCTTTTTCAATATCTTCTATTGATGAGTTAAAGTTTGGAAATTTTTTTAAAGTTGAAACTAGTGCTTTTATTATAAAAGCTAGAGGAGTTATTTTTTTTCTTTCACCTGTAAATGTATCTGTAAGTGAATTTCTAAACTCTTCCATTTCACTTATATCCGCTTCATCATGGTGAGTAACATGTGGAATAGTTTTCCATGAATTTACTAAATGGGGTACTGCTAGTTTTTTTACTCTTGAAACATCTTTAATTTCTATTTCTCCAAAGTCTGAGTGATTAAATTCGCTTTTGATTTTATTTGATGATTGATCATTTTCTGTAAAATTTTTTGGTTTACTCAACTGGTTGCTTATAAAAAATTT
>Ga0207991_1001312_pt1 | contig 15350 bp, 17 predicted proteins | sample ETN07SmetaG_FD_185786 | JGI IMG/M metagenome (GOLD analysis project Ga0207991, IMG submission 185786) | Marine microbial and viral communities from oxygen minimum zone, Eastern Pacific Ocean - ETNP2014F14-07SV275 (SPAdes) (version 2) | ecosystem: Environmental > Aquatic > Marine > Oceanic ... | reverse complement strand
CTATGAAATACAAGTATCTTACAAGTTTTGCATTACGGGATGTAATAAAAGCAAGAATAGATAAAGAAGATGCAGAATTTGTAACTCAATTTAATCCTGAAAGGTGGGATTACTATAGAATAAAGATTTAGACTATACATATGAAAAAATCAATTTTAAAAACATTAGAATCAAACATTCAAGGAAATATTTTATACAAAAAAGAATTTAGAGAATTTTATTCTGTAGATGCAAGTTCATATCAAATTATTCCCAAAATTATAGTTATTGCAAAAAATGAAAAAGATGTTATTCAAACAATCAAAATTGCAAAAAAATTTAAGACATCCGTTACCGTAAGAGGAGCTGGAACAGGACTAGTTGGTAGTGCATTAAACAAGGGAATCATAATTGATATGAAAAACTTTGATTCAATTAAACTAAATAAAAAATCGGTGGTTGTAGGTTCAGGAGTCCTAAAAGGAAAATTGGACAAAGAATTAGAAAAAGTTAAAAAGTTTTTTCCACCAAATCCATCAATTGGAAATTTTTGTTCAATTGGAGGTATGTTAGGAAATAATTCAAGTGGAAGTCGTAGTCTAAAATATGGAAGTATGATAGATAATGTATCTGAAATTATATTTATTGATGGGAATGGAAATAAAATAAAATTACCAAAAAATAAAATTGTTGGAAAAAAAATTTTTGAAATTATTAAAATAGATAACAAAAGAATTCCAAAAACATCTAAAAATTCTTCAGGGTATAGAATAGATAAAATTAAATCAAATAGAGATGCTCATAAAATAATTATAGGTGCTGAAGGGACATTAGGAATTATACTTTCAGCAAGATTAAATATTATAGATAATCCTAAAAGAAGAATTCTTTTTGTGATTGAATACAAATCCATCTTTGAAGCAGCAAAAAATAGCCTTGAAATTAATAAAACAAGCCCATCTACATTAGAATTTGTAGATAAAAATACGCTAAAACAGATTAAATTTAATTTTAGTAAAAATACAAAATGTCTACTTTTTGTAGAATATGATGAAAAAACCGAACAAAGAGAAAAAGAAGTAAAATTAATAATTTCTGGAAAAATTATACAAAAATTAGATAAAAATCAAGATATGAAAAAATGGTGGCGACACAGGGATTCATCATTACATTATAGTTTAAAATCAATACAAAAAGAAAAAAGAGTTCCCCATGTAATTGAGGATGCATCTGTTCCTTTAGAAAATCTTCCAAAATTATTTTCGATATTAAAAAAAATTGAGAAAAAATATAAAATAAAATTAATAATGTATGGACATATGGGAAATGGGAATATTCATGTTCGTCTAATTTCAGAAAGAATCAATAATAAATTGATTAAAAATATTGCAATTCAATATTTTGATGAAGTTATTAAAAACAAAGGAACTATTTCTGCAGAACATGGTGATGGACTTGCACGTTCAGAATTTGTAAAACAACAATATGGCCAAAAAAATATTCAAATATTTAAGAAAATTAAAAAATACATGGATCCAAATAATATTTTAAATCCAGGAAAGATCATTACAACAAAAAGTTCAGTAATAAAAAATTTAAAAAAAATCTAAAAAAAATATTTTTAAAAAAATACAGTAAAGATCATTTTCAAAATATGTTAAAAACAATATCCAATACAAAAAATACTGTTGTGGAACATAAAAAATTAGATCGGATATTTGCCTAATAGTGAAAAAAATTCAACAAGTTCTCGCTAATACAACAACGAGTCTAAAGGAATTATGACAATAGGATATTGTGTAAAGTGTAGGGACAAACGAGAGATTGGTAACCCTGGACCATACACCATGAAAAATGGCAAACCTGCAATCAAAGGCACATGCCCAACATGTAGTACAGCCATTTTTAGAATTGGTAGAGGATAAGATTTTCAACAAGAAATCTAATTCGGCTATTTACTAGTCAGGCCATTCCATAGCGAAAGCAATGGGGATGGATCTTTTTCTATTTCCTGCATAATTCTATTTTTCAATACAAAAGAGAAATTTTCCAAGGCATCAACCCCACCATCAACGTAGATTTCACTACCAATTTCAGTAATCCTATCATGTTTTTCAGATGTTTCAGGAGAATCAGGATTTTGAAGACAAAATGTCATCAAATCTATTAATTCTTCTTCTAACATCATATCCATAAAAATCATTTTCACATATTCTTAATGAATCTTTTAATTAATTATTAATTCAAAACATAGAAAAATTAAAGAATAAAATTAATTTTCAGAGTATCAAAAAATCTCAGTAAAACGATTTTCAACATAATCCCAATTAATCACATTCCACCACGCCGCAACATAATCAGGTTTTTTATTTTGATATTTTAAATAAAATGCATGTTCCCACATGTCCAATCCAAGTAAAGGTGTTTTTTGAAGAGTCCAAGGACTATCTTGGTTTGGAGTGGTAATAATTTCAATTTTATGATATGTTTCGTTAAAAACTAACCAACACCATCCACTGCCTTGAATAGAAATTGCCGTTTCAGAAAATATTTTTTTAAAATTTTCAAAATTATCAAAATAAACATCAATTTGATCTTCTAATTTTCCTCCAGGGATTTTATCACCATTGGGAATTAAGGTGTCCCAAAATAATCTATGATTCTCAAAACCACCACCAAAAAAGTTTATTCCAGATCTTCCTTCTTCAGGGATGGAGGTTAATTCAGACAAAATTGCTGAGATATATTTTGGGTGAGATGTAGCACCAATTTCAGCAAGGGATTTGTTTAGTCCATCAACATATGCCTGATGATGTTTTAAATGATGTATTTTCATGGTTTTTTCATCAATAAATGGCTCCAATTCATTATATTCATAAGATAATTTTGGAAGTTGATATAGAACCATAAAATTATACAAAGATAATCCACATATATTCTTCAAGTGGAAGTAAAACATGAGAAAATTAGGAACTATAGATTTAGAAATGTTGTATCTAGCAATTAAAGAAAAGGGTTCGTTTAATGAAAATAATTTAGAAAATTCAGAATTAAAAAGACACGGGGTTGGAAAAATATTAGATACATTAGCATCATTGAAAGATAGGAAATTTATTTCATTAAATAGTGATGGATCTTTTTCCATTACAGAACTAGCACGTGAAATACTTTGGAGTTCTAACATTCCAGTTTGGGGAAGAATATTACGATTATTACAAATAAAATCATGTAATCTAAATCAAATTATAGAAATTCTAGGAATTCCTAAAGAAAAAATTATGAGTGACGTTGAGGAATTGAGGAAAAATCAATTCATACTAATGTCACCACAACGACAAGATGACAAATTAATTAAAATTTATGAAATTTTGCCAGAAGGAATTCAAGAAATAGATAAAACAGAAACTGAAGGATTTGATAAAATAAAATTTGTAGGGTTAAAACCAAATGGAGGTATTTTAAAAATTATAGATGAAATAAAAAAAGAAGTAGATAATTTACAAATTTCACAATCTCAAAAAGATAAAATTTTAGAAAAACTACTTAATTTAGAAAATAAACTTGAAATATAATTATTTAAAAATTTAAATTTTTTCTAAATTATTATTTTGGATGAGAACATAATTCTGCCAATACACCGTGCAATGATTTTGGATGAATAAAAGTAACTTTAGTTCCAGCAGAACCAGGTCTAATTTGACCCAAAAATTGTATTCCACAACCTTCCATTCGTTTAACTTCACCTTCAATGTTATCAGTATCTAAAGCCATATGATGTAGACCTTGACCTTTTTTATCTAGAAATTTTTTAATTGGGCTTGAATCATTAGTTGGCTGCATTAATTCAATACGTCCATTCTCCAATTGAATAATAGCAACTTTAACTCCTTCTGATTCTATTGTCTCAAATTCAACATTATCAACACCTAATGCTTGTTGATACACTTTTGCTGATTCTTCTACATCATTTACAGCAATTGCAATATGATCAATTTTCATCTAAAAGACCTCTTTTGGACGATATTCTCCAAACACTTCTCTAAACGAATTACTAATTTCACCAGTAGTTGCAAATGCTTTTGCAGCTGTAACAATGTACGGCATTAGGTTTTCTTCAGTATCAGCAGCACTTTGCATTGCAGACAATGCTTTTTCTAATTTTTTAGAATCTCTATCAGCACGTAATTTTTTAAGTGCTTTGTTTTGTTGAATTTCAATTCTACCGTCAATTCTAAGTAATTCAGGTTGTTCTTCCTCTTCAGAATATTTATTGACACCAACGATAATTCTATCTTCGTTATCAGTTTCTTTTTTGAGACGATAAGCATTTGCTCTAATTTCAGATTGGAAAAATCCTTTTTCAATTGCTTTAACAGAACCGCCCATTCTTTCTATTTTCTTGAGATATTTCCAAACATCGGCCTCGATTTGATCACAAAGTTCTTCAAGATAATAGGATCCTGCAAGAGGATCAGCAGTTTTTGTAATACCACTTTCATGTGCTACAATTTGTTGAGTTCTGAGTGCAATTTTTGCAGATTCTTGTGTTGGAAGGGCAAGTGCTTCATCTCTAGAATTTGTATGGAGTGATTGTGTACCACCTGCAACTGCAGCCATTGTTTGGATTGCTACACGTATAATGTTATTATTTGGTTGTTGAGCAGTTAATGATTCACCACTAGTTTGTGTGTGGAATTTTAATTGTAAAGAACGGGGGTTTTTTGCATGAAATTTTTCTTTTAAAATTTTTGCATATATTTTTCTTGCAACTCTAAACTTTGCAACTTCCTCAAAAAATTCTATAGTACAACAAAAGAAAAATGACAAACGTGGTGCAAAGTCATCAATTTTTAATCCTTTATCTAAACAGGTTTGGATATATGCAATTGCATTTGCTAAAGTGAATGCAATTTCTTGTGTTGCAGTACAGCCAGCTTCTCTCATATGATATCCAGATATTGAGACAGGATACCAAGATGGAACTTTTTCTGCACAGAACTCAATCATATCACCAATTAACCTCATAGAAGGTTCTGGAGGATAGATGTAGGTATTTCTTGCAATGTATTCTTTTAAGATATCATTTTGGGTGGTTCCTCTAAGTTCTGTACTTTTGAATCCTTGAGATTCACCAACTGCAATGTAATATGCCAATAATGTAGAAGCTGTAGAGTTAATTGTCATTGAAGAACTGACTTTACCAAGAGGAATTCCATCAAAAGCAATCATCATATCTTTAATTGATGTAATTGAAACTCCAACTTTACCAACTTCACCTTCAGCTTGTGGAGAATCAGAATCATATCCAATTTGGGTAGGCAAATCAAATGCCATACTAAGACCAGTTTGACCTTTATCAAGCATAAACTTGAATCGCTCATTAGTTAACTTTGCATCACCAAATCCAGAATATTGTCTCATAGTCCAAAATCTTTCACGGAACATTCCTGGATGTATTCCTCGGGTGAAAGGATATTTTCCAGCATCTTCAGTAGGTTTCTTTTTTAAAGATTTTTGATAAATGCGTTTTACTAGATATGTTGAATCAGTAAATATTTTCTTTTCAAGTATTTTTGATTTTATTAATTTTTTTACAGTCATAATATTACTTTAACAAAGTTTTTGTAATTTTATCAGCAGCAGCAATTGGGTCAATAGTTTTTGATTGTAATTTTTTAAGATATTTTAAGAAAGTTTTATCAGATTCTAGCATTTCATCAATCTTTTCTTTTATGTTGTTTAAAACAATTTCTTTTAGTTCTGTCTCAAATCTTTCAAAATCCTTATCTGCTTTGAATTTCTTTTTTATGATCATCATATCTTTGAGGGTTTTTGCAAAAACGGCAATACCAGAATTCTTTTTAACAGATGTTTTTAAAATAGTTGGGTTTCGTGTAGAATCACCAATAAAATCACGTACTGCATCAAAAAGCTGATTTGTTCCAGTAAGATCACTTTTGTTTACTACATAGATATCTCCAATTTCAGTTAATCCAGCTTTTATTGTTTGAATACTATCACCAGTATTAGGATTAAAAACAACAACAGTGATATCAGCAATATTTGATATTTCGACTTCAGTTTGTCCTGCTCCAACACTTTCAATGATTATAGGATTAAATCCAGCATACTCTAAAATTCGAATGGTATTTCGTAATGAACGTGAAACAGCTCCAGTTGCACCCCGAGATGCAATACTTCGAATGTATGTTCCAGAATCAGTAGATTCAGTCATTCTAACTCTGTCACCCAAAATAGCACCTCCAGTAATATGACTAGTAGGATCAATGGCCAATACAGCAGGTTTAGTGCCTAGTTTTTTTAATGAAATTACAGTTTTATTAATCAAAGAGCTTTTTCCAGATCCAGCTGGTCCAGTAATTCCAATTATACTAGAATTTCCAGAATCTTTAAAAATTTTCTTTAATAGTTTTTTTGTTTCTTTTTGATCATTTTCAATAATGGTAATTGCTTTTGCAATTGCTCCACGTTTTCCTTTTTTTAAATCAGAAAGTAAATCCATTATACAATAAGATTTAGAGGGTACAATAAATTCTTTCAATCTGATCTACAAGATAATTTTACACAAAATAGATTTTTTTAGAATCTCTTTCTAAAAATGTAAAGAATGATTCTCCATCAAATTCTACATAATCGTCAATGACTGTGGTTTCAAAATTAGTAAGATAATGATCATACACAGTTGCCTGTTCGTGTTTTAGTGGAGTAGGACAAAAACACATTTCAGACCATTGAATTGTGTTTGGTGCAGTTATTTTTGCACGCTTCATAGAATTTACAATTTCATGCCCATCGGGTTTTTGATTCTGAATTGTACCGTCAATTAGTTTCTGATAAAACTCGTCAATCTTTTCTTCAATGTATTTTGCTTTTACTGAATAAAACACCATATCAGAAACTCTGATTTGGATTTAGTTAAACATGATCATATCCAGATTATTGAAAATGCTTAAGATCTAGGTGTGTTTATTCAGCATTAATGACTTGTAAAAAAGAAATTAACGCAGACAAAAACAATTCATAGGATAAAGATAGTTACATTCTAAATGAATCTACAAGGTCGAGTAAAAATCTTGTATGTGATCTAGGGTGTTGCATAGATGGTGTTTGGAATTGGTGTATCAATTTCATGAATCTCAGTTTTGATTTGAATATGACCAAACTCTTCATGTTCAACTTCTAGAACTATTGGATGAATAGCCCAACCATATTTTGGTTTCATTTGAAATTGGACAATTTCAATAAATTCAGAATCAAAAAATGTTTTCTGAAAAGAATCATCCATTCCAAGAATTTCAAGTACGACAGAATTTGTTTTGTCAGATTTATCAAAATAAGAAATTTCAACATATCCAGAATCATAATAGAGTGCCTCTATCTGAAAATTTTCACGAAGGGGATCCTTATCATCAGTTGCACCACCAGTTAAAAAGACAAGTGCCAAAACGGTAAACACACCAAGAAATATTGGAGGTCCTAATTTTTTAGCCATCTTTGAATTCCGTTCTCATTTTTCTGAGAAACTTTGAATTTATTCTAATTCGTTCTAAAGTTTGAGTTTGAGTTCGTTCAGTTCCCGGAGTAGGATTATTCTTAAAAAATAGTTTAATTTCTTTTTCCATAGAATCATCAGCCACACCAGCAATACTTGCCACAATTCTATTAAACAAAGGATTTCCATGTCCAACTTTCTTATTGATTTTTTTCCAATTTTTCTTCAACCAAGGCCATAAAACTTTCTCGCCATATGGATTTGCAGCAACTTTCATTATTGGTAATTGCATGTTTTGAGAACGAACTTCAGAGGTTTGTGAAAAATCAAGAGATTTAAGAAGCAATTTTTTATCTTGGAATCCACACATTGCCCCTAAAAAGCGAAGTTTTTCTTCCATAGTTCTTGCATTTGTATACAATTTCTTTAATTCAACATGAGTTTTTGAATTTCCATTCCAAGCTGCAATGGAACAAATAGTTTCTATCAAATCAGGAGATAATGAACTAGGAGATTTTAAGAATTTTTTATATTTTTTAAGTGCCTCATCAGTTACATCATCATCATCCATTTTTCCCAAAACAGATATGGTAAATGCACGTAATAATGCATCAGTGTGTTTATCAGTTTTTTTAGGTTCCCATCCAAGTTTGGATAAAATTTTTCTAAAATAATTAATGGCGTAACTTCTAATTTCTTCTGCAAATGGTTCATCAAATACACGAAAATATAATGATGCCAAATTATGTGCAACATTAACAGATGCAAGATAACTATCTTCATCAAAATATGCATCAGAGAAATCAAGGTAGTTTCTTACTTGCTCATCTCCAGAAACACAAAGTGAAAACAAATCATTTTGAATTGCCCATCTATCAATTGCAGGCATACGTTTTGCATCAACTAACATTTTAAGATCAAGTAAAATTCCTTCATCATATTTTACACGATAGAATCCTTTTCGCCCATAATTTGCAACAAAACCAACCGTATTCTTAGGCAATTTTACCGACATAGATTTTTTAGAAAAGAGTTTTTTAGTAGTTTCTGTTTCAAGTCCCAAAGACAATGGAATAGACCACAAGCCTTTACTGAATTTTTTATTAGATTCAAGCAGATATCTTTTTTGTTTTAATTTCAAATTACTACCATCCTGATTAATTTCAACTACTGGGAATCCAGGTTGCTTTAACCATGTGTTAATCATAGAAGTTACAGGCATGTTAGATGCTTTTCCAATAGCATCCCACAAATCTTGACCCTTAGCATTTTTGTATTTAAAATCAGAAAGGTATTTTTTTAATCCTTTTTGAAAATTTGGTTCTCCAACATAGTTTTCAAGCATACGTAATACACATCCTCCTTTATCATAAGAAATTGCATCAAAAATTTCACGAATTTCAGCAGGAGAATTTACTTTAACATCTATAGGATGTGTTGTTTTTAATGAATCAAGGCCCATTGCAACATTCATTGCATCTTCAACAAATTGATTCCACAAATCCCATTCAGGATAAAACTTATCAACAAATTTTGTTGCCATAAAAGTTGCAAAACTTTCGTTTAACCATAAATCATTCCACCATTTCATTGTAACTAGATTTCCAAACCACATATGCGCAATTTCATGTGAAATTACTTCTGCAATGAATTGTTTTGTTCGAGTAGAAGATGTTTTTGGGTCATAAAGCAAAATTGTCTCTCTGAAAGTAATAGCACCCCAGTTTTCCATAGCACCTGCAGCAAAATCAGGAACTGCAATTAAATCAAGTTTAGGTAGCGGAAATTTAATTCCAAAATATTTTTCATATGATGTAAGAAGTTTTTTACCTAATTCTAAAGAAAATTTTCCTTTAGAGGTGTTTCCTTTTGTAGTTACAACTCTTATCTGAATTTTACCAGCTTTTCCTGTAAGGTATTCAAATTCTCCCACTCCAAGATAAATCAAATAGGTTGAAACAAGAGGAGTTTTTTGAAAAGTATAGAGAGTTTTAGTTTTAAGTTTTTTCTTAGACTTTACTGGCATGTTAGATATTGCAGTAAATTGATTGTCTGCAATAATTGAAATTTCAAAGGTTGCTTTAGATTCAGGCTCATCCCAACAAGGAAATGCACGTCTAGCATCTGCTGCCTCAAATTGAGTGGTTGCAAGATATTTTGTTTTGCCATTTTGTTCGTATTTACTACGATAAAACCCCAACAATCTATCATTAAGGATTCCTTGAAATTCTAAGATGATGGTAATAGTTCCCTTAATTTTTTCCCCAAGTCTAATTGAAAGTTCTTCTTTTTTCTCATTTGTTTTAGGGATGGACGAGATGATAGTATTACCTGATTTTACAATACAAGATTTTATTTTTAGTTCTGCACAATGCATTGTAATTTGATTGGTAGATTTTTTACAAGATATAGTAATTGTTTCAGTTCCATCAAAGACAAATTTTTTTAAATCTGGTTCAAAAGTTAATTGATAGTTAATAGGAACAGCATCCATAATTTGGGTAATTTTGATACGCTTTAAGTAGATTCTGTATTTTAAAAAATAATTATTTTTAGAATTAATCAGATGAAGGTTTTGGTTTTGGTTTAGGTTTAGTGATTTGATCTGTTTTTAATCCCTTGTAACGATTTCTAATAGTAACTTCAGTTACTCCAGCAGCTTCTGCAAGATCTCTTTGAGTAATAGATACACCATTTTTAACACATGATAGATACAATGCTGTTGCAGCAAGACCCATAGGATCTTTTCCTGCAGATTCTTTACGTTCTTGTGCATCTTTGAGTACCTTAACTGCATAACGTTTTGTTTTTTCAGAAATTTCTAATTTACTAGAAATTCTTGCAATACATTGAATAGAATCAACTACAGGCATTTTTAATTCCAATTCATGATGAAGTAGTCTATAACATCTTGCAATATCTTTTCTTTTTACATTAGCAGAATCTGCAATATCTTTTAGAGTTCTTGGAGTTTCAGTATCTCTACAAGCTGCATAAAGAGATGCAGCAATCATTGCAGAAATAGAACGACCTCTAACTAACTTTTTTTCTAATGCTTTTCTGTAAATATAAGCTGCTTTTTCAAGAACATTTGCAGGAACAGATACTTTGTCTTTTAATTTATTTAAATCACTAAGTGCTTGTCTAAGATTTCTGTCTACGGGTTCATGAACTTGACTTCTACTATCCCAAGTTCTAAGACGTTCAATTGTGCTTTTCATTGTTGTGGATAATGGTTTTCCGGATGCATCTTTGTTTAATGGATTGATGACAGTAGATAATCCCATATCATGAATCATTAACGATGATGGTGCACCAGTTCTTGCAGGATCAGCTCCACCATCTTTTTGGAATGATCTCCATTCTGGTCCAGATTCTTGAGATTTTTCTGAAATTACATAACCACATTTTGAACAAAATTGTTCGCCAGTAACATCATCAGTTAAAAGAGAATTTTTTCCACAGCGTAAACAGCTAGGAGTTGAATTTGCAGCTACCATGTCAATATCCCTATGCAGCAGTCCTTTTAATAGAAATTTCTATTGTTGATACGTCCCTATTTCTACCATCTGAAGAAACTAAAGATTCTGAATCTATTGAAATATTATCAATTTCAAATGCAGGTTTAGTTTTTTTAAGTACTATTTGTGCAACATCAATTGCAAGTGAAGTAGTTAATCCTCTTGCTTTGATAGTAACATAGGGTTGTGTAGCTAATTGAATTATAGTTGAAGTAACATAAGTCATCAAAGGCTTTTTACCAATGAAAACTGTATCTTTTGAATTATTAGACATACTAAAGTAATTTTCAGGTCTAATTTAAACAGATAGTTCAATTAATCAAATACAATTTTGATTAAAAAATTACTCGATCATAGCAAATTATTAGATCAATGTTTTGAATAGAAGATAACAAGTGTTCAATTATACCAGTTTAGGTTTCTTTGTTAAGACTAAACCTTTTAAAATATACATAATAAAATAAGTTCATGAAACAAAAGGGGACATCTAGAAATATCAAAATTTTAGTTGCAAAATTAGGATTAGATGGTCACGATAGAGGAGCCCTAGTATTATGTAGAGCATTTAGGGATGCAGGTATGGAAGTAATTTATTCAGGATTATTTGCTACACCCGATAGAGTTGCACAGATTGCAGAGGATGAAGATGTAGATGCTGTTGCAATGAGTTTGTTAAATGGTGCACATGGAACATTGTTTCCAAGGGTTGTAAAAATGCTAAAAAAGAAAGGTATCAAAGATGTTCTAATTGTCGGAGGCGGAGTAATTCCAGAAATTGATCATGCAGATTTAATTAAATCAGGAGTTGATCATGTATATGGTCCAGGTACACCACTGCCAACAATTATTGAACATATCAATACAGGTGTATCAAAATTAAGAAAATTATAAAAAAATAACTTTAAAAATATTCATAAAATAAAAAACAAACCAAATATGAAATAAAATTATTTTATATTTATTAACAATCCTTACAATCAGGATCAATACAAACAGGGTTATGTTTTCCATCCCTTGTAGGATGTACAGTGTCTCGTCTTCTTTGAGTTCTCGTCATAATTACTGTATGCAGTTATGATTAAAAAATAGTTTGGGGAAAAATGTGTAATTATTTCAAAATTACTTTAAAATTTCTATAAAATTTTTAGATCAATCTTAAATAACATATTCACATAATAGTAATAACGAGAAACCGCCATGTCTGCGTCGTAGAGTGGTGAGATAGGAAAACAATTCATGTTAGGTTAAAGTTCTAGAAATAGAGTTTTCCACCTTTTTTCTTGTTGTTTTTAATTAAATTAATAATTAAATGAAAATCTTATATCTAAAATTTAATTAATTATAGCATGGCAACATTAGAAGATCTCAAAAACGATATTCTTAAAGCTACAGATCAACAAGAAGGATTGATGCGAGAAAGAAGACCATTATTAGGTTCTAAAAAAAATGAAGATCAAATGGATTCATTTCGTCTAACTATGCAGATAATGAAATATGAAGAATTCATTAGCAATACCGAAAAACAAATCAGAGTAATGAACTGATTTCAATAACATTAGTGTAAAAAATTTTAATAAATATCAAGACACATGTTTATCAATAAAACATGATTTACATAATTTACTACCAATTCTTGTTCTCAAAAACATAATTTGTTCTTGATTTAGTCGACCATGTTGTATTAAATTAAGTAATTCCTCAGTCTCTACAGTTTCAAATTTTTTATCACAACCACATTTTGTACATTCACAATTAATGATTAATCCCAATAATTATGAAACATTGTTATTGAAATTAGATGTTTCTAAAAATTAAAAAATATTTAGAGAAATAAAAAAGATTATTCTGTGGAATCAGGCCACATCATTTTTCGCATTTCTTTACCAACTTTTTCAATTTGGTGTTCATCATATTTTTTCATGTATTGATCAAATGCATCTTTACCTTTAGATTGGTATTCTGATATCCACTCTTTGTTGAAGGTTCCATCTTGAATCATGGTAAGGACTTTTTTCATGTTATCTTTGCTTGTAGCATCCATAACCATTGGTCCACGTGTTAAGCCACCATATCTAGCTGTTTCACTCACACGTCTCCACATTCCATTAATACCATATCTTTGAATCATATCTACAATGAGTTTGAGTTCATGTAAAACTTCAAAGTATGCTATTTCTGGTTGATATCCTCCTTCAACTAAAGTTTCAAATGCATTTGTTACCATAGAAGCTGCACCACCACAAAGGTCTGCTTGTTCACCAAACCAATCAGTTTCAACTTCTTCTTTGAAAGTTGTTTTGATTAATCCAGCTCTTGCACTACCAATTGCTTTTGCAATCCCCAATGTTCTATCCCAAGCTTTTCCTGTGAAATCTTGTTCAACTGCAACAATAGCAGGGGTTCCAAAGTTATCAAGATAAGTTTCTCTAACTTTAGAACCAGGTCCTTTTGGTGCAACCATAATAAGATCTACATTGCTTGATGCTTCAATCCATTTCCAATAGATTGCAGCTGCATGAGAAAATGACAATGCTTTTCCGTCTGAAAGATTAGGTTCGATTTCATCTTTGTAAATTTGACCCTGAATCATATCTGGAATTAAGATGTGAATAATATCTCCTTGTTTAGTTGCATCTGCAACAGACATTACTTTATGACCATCATCTTCGGCTTTTTTCCAACTTTTACCGCCTTCTTTAAGGCCGATTATAACATTAAGACCAGAGTCTTTCATGTTATTTGCTTGTGCATCACCTTGAATTCCATAACCGATTACAGCGATTGTTTGATCCTTTAAAGGATCTAGACTGATATCGTTATCTTTCCATGTTTTTGCCATGAATTGTCTAAAGGAAGTGCAAATATTAACTATGAAACACATCTAGGACATTAAAACTAAATTTCAATAATATTATCACATGAACGACATTTCACAGTAACTTTTTCCCCAGAAAGTCGAATGAATCTTTTCGAACCACAGTTAGGACAAATTGGACAAGACCGAGCAGGTTCCATTAACTACTAAGAATTACAAGATTTTATTAAATTACACTATACTATTTTGTCAGTTTTGGTAAATTATGAGTTAGTTTTCTTCACTATTTTCTTCCTTTTTTGATTGAAAAGTATTTTTGTTCTAAAAAAACTCACTCTGCCCTAACGTTAGTTACAAACTAGGAAATACTTTTTTAAAATCAGAAAGAATTTCTCAAATTAGGTACGAAGATGCTTAACTAAATCAGAATACAAAATTTGTGATATGGTGTCTTTTAATTTATAATTGATAATGAATTATACTTTTTTTTCTGATATGCTAGTTGTTTTTTTAAAATAAGTATTGCTTTATTTTTTTCACGATATCTTTTATTTTGTAACTTTCTTTGTTCAGGGTTTTCTTTTTTCATTTGATTTAATTGTACAAATATCAATTCTTTATTTTGTACATGCTGACTCATAGTACAATTTTAAAAATTTAACATAAAATAGATTCTATTGTTAACTACTTTGTTAACTACTTTGTTAATTTGATTTTGATCATGAAAGTTTTTTCTGTGATCATCTTTGATTCAAATTGGTAATTTGGAGTTATGTTAACCATGTCCAAAGCAAGATAGCACAGAAAGATTGAGGTATTCATCCCCATATCGTGTTGGCAAAAGATTACCTCTGATTTTCCTTCATTAATCCTAGTAACTTCTATGTCGTTTAATTTCTGGAATGTCTGAGTTTCAAACCAAAGATTATCAAAGGTCAACTCCTTTCCCTGTGATCCCACATGAGCAACAATTCTATCACAGATGAATCCTGAATGTTTTTCAGGATCAACAATTAGGTAATTATATTCGCTGGCTGGAATCTTAATCCATTTCTCACCTATTTTATTTTCAAGTAGTGCCTGATTCTCATCTTTTTTTAGGTTATTTTCCAGCCAATCCTTTTTTGTAATGTTATGATCAAAAATATGTTTGTCTAATCTTTTATCAGTTGAAACATCAGCTCTGAATCCGATAATTTTATCCTTGATGTTATTACTCACAAATCAATCCATATTTTACAGTATTTTACTTTTTAAAATTAAAGAGTCGACTTTTAGTTACATTTGAAAAATATAGAAATCTATGTTAAATTAGGCACGAAAATGCTTATCTGAATGGGACTATAAAATTTTGCCACTGCCCAAAATACGAATAGTCGTAGATTCAGGTTTTAAAATTACTGCAATATCATTTTTTTTACAAACAATTGGTTTCTCAAAAGTTAGTTTTAATGGGGATATTGATAAAAATTTTGCAGCTTTAATTTGCAACCCAACACTAACAAGACAACCTTGGTTTTCT
>Ga0207991_1001305_pt1 | contig 15415 bp, 14 predicted proteins | sample ETN07SmetaG_FD_185786 | JGI IMG/M metagenome (GOLD analysis project Ga0207991, IMG submission 185786) | Marine microbial and viral communities from oxygen minimum zone, Eastern Pacific Ocean - ETNP2014F14-07SV275 (SPAdes) (version 2) | ecosystem: Environmental > Aquatic > Marine > Oceanic ... | reverse complement strand
AATAATGATATTTTTAATATATATTAATTAAAATAAAAATAATATAATATTTTTTAAAAAATTATTTAAATATTAAAATTATAATATATTTTAATTACATATAATGTAATTTATTTTTTCAAAAATTAGTTTGGTTTATTTTTGATTTATCGATCAACTTAGTTAGTTAAGTCAATGCCTCAAAAAATTGGGGCATTTTATTTTTATCATTAATGTTGCAAAATAAATTTTGGCCATTATATTTGCGCGCGTAAATTAAAAAAATGAATATAAACTTTAAAGAATTTATCTCTGCATCAATGATACTTTTTGCTGTAATTGATGTAATTGGAAACATGCCATTGATTTTAGTTCTACGTGAAAAATATAAAGTAATAGAATCTGAGAAAGCATCAATAATTTCACTGGGAATAATGATACTATTTTTATATCTAGGTGAAATAATTTTAAATCTACTTGGTGTTGATATTAACTCTTTTGCAGTTGCTGGTTCTATCATAATACTTTTCATTGCTACAGAAATGATTCTAGGAATTAATTTATATAAAGACAAAAATCCAAAAACTGCATCAATAGTTCCTATAGCTTTTCCATTAATAGCAGGCCCAGGAACACTTACAACTTTAATATCTTTAAGAAGTGAATACGAGAAAATAAATATAATTCTAGCAATCATTATCAATATGATTATAGTTTATATGGTTTTAAAATCTTCTGAGAAAATAGAAAAAATTTTAGGAAGTCAAGGAATTCATATAATCAGAAAGGTATTTGGAATTATTCTTCTGGCAATAGGAATAAAATTATTTACTACAAATATTAAGCTGATATTTTCTTAATAAGAGGGACAAGACTTTCTAGTATTAGACTTCGTGATCCCTTTAATAAGACAACACTTTCCTTAATTTGAATTTTATTTAATTCAGACTCTAAATCACTTTTATTATTAAACCAGAGAAAATGTTTATTAGTTAAATAAGCGCTTTTCATCCTAGAACCTACATAGTACACTTGATCTAATTTTAGATTTGATACAAATTGTCCAATACTTTCATGTTCTGTTTTTGAAATTTTTCCCAGTTCAAACATATCACCCAAAATAGCAATCTTATTCTTATCAAATTTTGATAATGCCTCGAGGGCATTCTTCATAGATGCTGGATTAGCATTATAAGCATCTAAAATAATTGTATTTGACTTAAATTGTATTAATTGAGATCTATTGTCATGTGAAGAAAATTTAGAAATTTCTTTTGCTGCATTTTCTTCAGAAACACCAAAATATTTTCCTATTGAGAGTGCAAAAACAATATTTTCATAATTATGCTTTCCAATAAGATTAGATGTAAATTTTTTAGAATTAGAAATTTCAAAAATAATTTTTGGAACAGATGAAATAAGACTAGATTTCACAAAAGAATTATCTCCAAAAAGAAAAATAGGGTCTTTAAACCTTTTAGCAAAATTATTAATGACCAAATCATTATTGTTAATAAATACTTTTCCATTATTTTTGATCAAATAATCAAATAACTCAGACTTTCCCCTTATAACTCCATCAAAATTTTCAAAACCTTTTATGTGGACAGAAGAAATATTCGTTATCAAACCAACACTAGGATTACAAATATTTGAAAGTTGTTGAATTTCTCCAACCACACTAGCACCCATCTCTATAATGGCAATTTCATAACTATCATCCATCTCTAAAATACTCAAAGGAACTCCAATATGATTATTTAAATTGCCCTTCGTAGCATACACCTTAAACTTTGAAGATAAAACATGGTAAAGAAGATTTTTTGTTGTCGTTTTTCCATTACTTCCAGTAATTCCAACAACAGGAATATCAAATTTTGACCTATGAAGCTTTGCTAAATTATGTAATGCATTTAAACAATTATCTACCAAAATTAAGTTTTTTGATGCATTAAATACATCTTTATCATCTACAACAGAATACAAAGCTCCTTTATCTAATGCTTCATTAGCAAATTTATTTCCATCAAAATTTTCACCTTTTAACGAAAAAAAAATTGAATTCTTTTTTATTTTTCTTGAATCAGTAGATATACCTTCAGAATTTAAAAAATTCTTATATATTAAATTAATTTGATCTTCCATATTCATTTAGGTACTTTAGTTTTATATGGCACTTCACAAATCCCCTTAGATATACTTGTAAGCTTTCCTTTTATTAGTTTTCTTTTTAAAGAAGATAGGTGATCTGTAAATAATTTACCTTCAATATGATCATACTCATGTTGAATAATTCTTGCCTTCATCCCACCAAATCTATCAATATGAAATTTCCAGTTCTCATCGTAATATGAGATCGTAATTTCTTCTCTTCTGGAAACAAATTCATTGATATTTGGAATACTTAAGCAACCTTCCTTAAATTCCCAAAAATTTCCCGTTGCTGAAATAATCTGAGGATTAATAAAAACTCTTTTAAAATCTTCTAGGTCTTTTTCATCTAAAGAAGCACCATCAATAACAAAAATTCTTAATGATATACCTATTTGAGGTGCGGCAAGACCTATCCCATCCGCAGAGTACATCGTTTCAAACATATCATCAGATAACTTAATAACATCTACCTCATTTTCCTTTACTTTACCAGCCTTAATTTTAAGAACGGTATTGCCATATAAGCAAATTGGATATATCATAATTCATTTCGTTTTAAATATGATTGCAATATAATACTTGCACTAATTTTATCAATATTACTTTTATTTCTTCTATATTTTTTATTTTTTCCCATTAAGAGTATTGCATCTTTTGCAATCTTTGATGTTAACCTCTCATCGTAGGTATCAATAGAAATTTTGGAATATTTTTTTTTTAATTTATTAATAAAATTTCTAGTAGGATTAGTTGCATCAGTATTTTTTCCACGCATATCAAAAGGCATTCCAACAATAAACTTATTTACTACATTATCAATTAAATAATCATCTATAAAATCAAAAATTTCATTTGATGGACATGTAGTAAGTGGAGAAGAAATAATTCTTAGTTCATCAGTTACGGCAACCCCAATTCTTTTGGAGCCATAATCAAAACACATTATACGACCCATCAATTAAGAAATGATATATTTCTTAATTCATTAGATATTTTGTCTTGGAGATTGAGGGCTCTAGGAAACAAAATTTTATTTTCAATATTAGAATGAATTTCTAATTCTTTATCAAACTCTTTTAATTCTTGAAATATTACTTTCAAGTGTAAATTCTTTATATTATTCAAGGAATAATTTTTTGTTAATCCCCTAATTCCACTCATCTCAGAATCTTCATTTAAATGTTCTTCTGCAATATTTTTTAGAGAAATTTCTTTCATAGAAAAAAATAATAAAGATAAATTTTGAGAGTTAAGATCAGCATAAAATAATTTATTTATATATTGAAAAATAATGGTTTCTTCTTCAAGAATATGCTCAGTAAATTCCTCATAAAATGAGGGAAAAATAAATTTTAAATCATCAGAAAATTTATAATTTGTATTAGAAGTATCTAAATTTTGAATTAAATTTTTTATATATGGTAGTTTATTTTTTATAAAATAATTATGATTATGCTTAAGGTATTCTACAACTAAATTTAATGGACACAACTTTAATGAATCATGCTCTAAATCAAAAGATTCATCAAGAGAAATTCTATAACCAATAAGGGATTCTTTTTTAAAACCCTTTATTTTACAAATATCTTCAATCTGGTAATCAAAATACTTATAAAAATCAACCCCAAAAGAATCTAATGCTTTTGCATAACGGTAATCATTATCAACAATATCAGATATTTTTTTATTTTTAAGATTACTATTTTGCACAAACATGAAAATAAAACTAAAAAAATATATTTACTATATAACGATTTTTAAAAAATAAATCAAAATAAAAAAATTTATAATTATAATTTTAGCCGTTCATTGATACAAGGAATTCTTCATTATTCCTTGTTCCCTTGATTTTTGAGAGTAAAAATTCCATAGCTTCAACAGAGTTCATATCTGCCAAATATTTTCTAAGAATCCATAACCTTGACAATTCATCCTTACCCAGTAATAAATCTTCCCTTCTAGTACCTGATACTGTCACATCAATTGCAGGATAAACTCGTCTATTAGATAATTTTCTATCTAATAGAAGCTCCATATTACCTGTTCCTTTAAATTCTTCAAAAATAACTTCATCCATTTTTGATCCAGTTTCAATTAAAGCCGTTGCAATGATAGTCAGAGAACCACCATTTTCAACATTTCTTGCAGCACCAAAAAATCTTTTAGGCTTATGCAAAGCATTTGCATCAACACCACCAGATAATATTTTTCCAGATGAGGGTATCACAGTATTATGAGCTCTTGCAAGTCTAGTTATAGAATCTAGCAATATAACCACATCATGACCACATTCTACCATTCTTTTTGCCTTTTCAAGAACTATAGTAGCTACCTTAACATGTCTCTCTGCCTGCTCATCAAATGTTGAAGATACAACTTCAGCCTTAACACTTCTAGCCATATCTGTAACTTCTTCAGGCCTTTCATCAATAAGTAATATCATAAGATAAACTTCTGGATGATTCTCAGCAATAGCATTTGCTATCTCTTTCAACAAGACTGTTTTTCCAGTTTTAGGTTGAGAAACTAACATACCCCTCTGACCTTTACCTATAGGAGCAAACAAATCCAAAATTCTAGTTGAATAATTATTTTGTTTGGTACATAAATTTAATTTTTCATCAGGAAATAATGGAGTTAAATATTTAAACGGAATTCTATCTCTAACTTGATCTGGAGTTTTACCATTTATTTCAACAACTTCAATTAATGCAAAATATTTTTCGTTGTCCTTTGGAGGTCGAATTTTACCTAACACGGTATCTCCTGTTTTTAAACCAAATAATTTAATTTGAGAAGGAGAAACATAAATATCATCTGGACTTGCCAAGTAATTATAGTCACTACTTCTTAAAAAACCATATCCATCTTGCATCATTTCAAGAACTCCTTCACTGTCCACAACACCTTCAAAGTCTTTAATTTGAGCTTCGTATTCAGCTTTCTTAGCTAAATACTCTTCTCTCGGAAGTCTTGATCCCATACCCTTATTTCTATCAGTAAATTTACTAGGGCCAGAATTACTCCTATGGGTCTTAGAAAATTTCTTTGGCTTTTCTTTAGTATCCCTAGCTTTAGTATCCTTAGTGTTAGTATCCTTAGTGTTAGTATCCTTAGTGTTAGTATCCTTAGTCTTAGAAAAAGCTTTAGTTGTTTTTTCTTTTAAAGGTTCTTTTTTACTAACTTTTTTAGGCTTAACTATAGCCTGTTCATCTAAGATTTTATAGATTAAATCTTGTTTTGAAAGTTTAGAGGCTCCTTTTATTTTAAGTTCCTCAGAAATATTTTTAAGTTCTGATACTAATTTATCATTTAACTCGTCCATTGTAAGCATATCGAAAAATTTAGATTAAAATGTTTTAAAGAATTTATGTTTTTAGGAAGGCCTAAATAACAATTGACACTGCAATAATAGCATTTATATATAATTATGTCAAAAAAAATTAATTTTTATTTGATTTAAATATTTTATTCAATCTCACTATCTTCATAGTAAATTTTAAATTATGCTTGAAACTAAATCTATCAGAAAAAATATAGACCTATACTCAAATGGTTTATTAAAGAGAGGGTTATCCGATTCTAAAGAAAAACTTAATAAAATAATTCATCATGATGATAATAGAAAATTATATAAGGCACAACTAGATAAAATTTTAACAGAATATAATCAATCATCAAAACAGATAGGAGAAAAAATTCAATCTGGGAAGAAAGAAGAAGTAGAAATTATGAAAAAAAAATCTCAAGAATTAAAAATCTTAAAGAAAAAAACTTCTGAAAAATTAAAAAACGAAGAAGCTATCATCTATGAAATTCTGATTAATCTCCCTAATATTCCTGATGAAATTGTTCCCTCTGGAAATAATGAAGAAGACAATGACATAATATTCGAATCTAAAAGGAATGTAAATGCTAATAAAAAACTATATCCTCATTGGGATTTAGTAAAAAGTTTCAATCTTATAAATTTTGAAAAAGGAAATAAAATAACAGGAGCTGGATTTCCTGTATACATAGATAAGGGAGCAAAACTTCAAAGAGCTATAATAAATTTCTGTATTGATCAAGCAATTGAAAAAGGATACCAAGAAATTCAACCACCTATTCTTGTAAATGAAACTTCAGCATTTGGTACTGGACAACTTCCTGACAAAGAAGGTCAAATGTACAAGATAGAAAATGAAAATTTATATATGATTCCAACAGCTGAAATTCCAATAACAAATTTACATAGAAACGAAATACTTAATAATTCATTAGTACCTATAAAAAATGTTGCGTATACACCATGTTTTAGAAAAGAAGCTGGATCATGGGGTTCTCATGTTCGAGGTTTAAATAGATTACATCAATTTGATAAAGTAGAAATTGTTCAAATTCAAAATAAAGACAATTCTAATAAAACACTTGATGAAATGTGCGATCACGTAGAAAATCTTATTAAACTTCTTGAGTTACCATATAGAAAAATTCTTTTATGTGCTGGAGACTTAGGTTTTAGCTCTAGTATAACCTATGATTTTGAAGTATATGCTCCAGGTCAAAAAAAGTGGTTAGAATGTAGTTCTGTAAGTAATTTTAAAACATACCAAACAAACAGAATGAATATTAAAATAAAAACTAATAAAGAAAAAAATCTTGCCCATACCCTAAATGGTTCTGCGCTTGCTCTACCAAGAATAGTAGCTGCAATACTTGAAAACAATCAAGAAAATGATGAAATAAGAATACCAGATATTTTACAGCCCTATACTGGCTTCAATAAAATTACACGATGATAATTAGAAAAGGAATTAAAAAAGATATTCCTCAAGTTCTAGATTTAATAAAGGAATTAGCCAAGTATGAGAATTCTATTGAAAAGGTTTCTAATACCGTTGAAAGAATAGAGAATGATGGATTTGGAGAAACTCCAATATTTGATTTGTTTGTAGCAGAAAACAGTAAAAAAATTATTGGAATCGCAATAACATACTACAGATACTCTACATGGCTCGGAAGAAAATTATACTTAGAAGATCTTATCATTTCTAAAAACTATAGAAGAAAGGGTGTAGGAGGAAAATTATTTGATTTTGTGATAAATTTTGCAAAAGAAAAAAAATGCACTGAACTTAATCTCCAAGTCTTAGATTGGAATACAATAGGAATTAATTTCTATAAAAAATATAACATGAAATTTGATAATAAATGGACAAACTGTTATCTAGAATTTGATAAATTATAATGCAAGAACGAAATAAAAAAAATATTTGCATCATTGGAAGTGGATTTGCTGGTTTATCAGCTGCAACACATCTTGTAGAAGAAGGGAACAATGTATATATCTTAGAAAAAAATTCTACAAATGGAGGAAGAGCAAGAAAATTTAAATCAAAGGGATTTACTTTTGATATGGGTCCTTCATGGTACTGGATGCCAGATGTTATTGAAACATATTTTAAAACTTTTGAAAAAGAAGTAGATAACTATTTTGATTTAGTAAGAATAAATCCTTCCTATAAAATATTTTTTTCTCTTAATAAGAAAATTAATATCCCTGCCAACTATGAAAAAATCAAAGAGCTTTTTGAAAAACTTGAAGAAGGAAGTTCTGAAAAACTTGATATTTTTCTTTCAAAGGCTAAATACAAATATGAAATAGGAATAAATAATCTCATTCATAAACCCAGTAAATCAATTACTGAATTTATTAATTATGATATTTTAAAAGGAATTTTTAAAATGGATATTTTCAATTCTATGCATAGCCATATTAGAAAATATTTCCAACATGAATTCTTAATTAAACTTCTAGAGTTTCCAATTTTATTTCTAGGTGCAACATCAAAAACTTTACCCGCACTATATAGCCTCATAAATTATGCAGATATAAAGCTTGGAACCTGGTACCCAAAAGGGGGCATCTACAAACTAGTGGAAGCAATGGTGTCTTTAGCAAAAGAAAGAGGAGTTAAAATATATAATAATGAAGAAGTAGTTGAATTTAATTATAAAAACAACGCCATATCTCATGTGATAACAACAAAAAAAACGTATGACGCAGACTATGTTATTTGCGGTGCAGACTATCATCACATAGATCAAAATGTTATAATAAAAAAATATAGAAATTACTCACCATCATACTGGGGAAAAAAAACTATGGCACCTTCTGCATTAATATTTTACATAGGAATTAATAAAAAGATAAAAAATGTAAAACATCATTGTCTCTTTTTTGACAAAGATTTCAATAATCATTTTAAAGAAATATACAATACACCAAGATGGCCCTCTGATCCACTATTTTATGCCTCTTTTAGCTCAAAAACTGATCCTGAAACTGCACCAAAAAATCACGAAAATATGGTTTTATTAATTCCCATAGCCCCGGAATTAGAAGATAATAAATTTACAAGAAATAAATATTTTGAATTAATCATCTCAAGGTTTGAAAAAATTACTAAACAATCAATTAGAAATAATATTATATACAAAAGAAGCTATTCCATTAGAGACTTTAAAAAAGATTATAACTCTTTTAAGGGGAACGCGTACGGACTAGCAAACACATTATTCCAGACAGCAATTTTTAAACCTTCTATTAGAAACAAAAAATTAAAGAATTTATTCTTTTGTGGACAATTGACTGTTCCTGGACCTGGAGTTCCACCAGCAATAATATCTGGAGGTATTGTTGCTAAAGAGGTCAAAAAACAAATAACGAGCTAATAGTCTAACTCATAATTTTTAAGTTTAATATCATCGATTCCATCCTGATCATAAGGATTTTCCATTTGCTCTTGTACATTAAAAAGAGAAATTAAAATAAATGAGATAATAATATTTAAACCATAAACAATAAAAGCATAATCATTATCAATCATTGGAACAGGAAGTGAATTTATTATTTCTCCTGAACCTGAATCAATATTTTTTATTAAAGTCGGAGCATAATAAAAAGGAAAAATATAAATAAACAATTCACAATATGCCCTAATACTTTGTGGAGTTCTATGAACCTTTATAGAAATAGAATTTTCTATTCCCATAATCACATCTCGCATCAACCTATAAACTCTAAGAGAAAGACTTCTTCCAAGTGCATCTCTATGTTTCATTATAAAATTCTGTATCAATCCTACAGATTGATTCAACTTAGTTTTATCATTTAACTTAGCATATAAAAAACTTATAAGTTCACTCTTAACACTATTTACAACAGAATATATTTTTTCTTTTTCTTCATCAACTATATTTTTTGAAGCTGAGAAACAATATTTAATTGAAGCAAGTGCACCTTTGGCTCTTCCCAAATGTTCAAGAGCTTTTTCTCTCCTTTGAAATGCACTACCCAAAGTAAATACTAATGGAAAAACAACAGCAACAGATATTATTGTTAAATCTAAGTCAAAAACTAAATTATAGTAATAGGCAATCTTGGTTGCAATAAAAGAAATAATTACAGAAATTAGTGTTCTATAATTTAATGCGCTAGTATATTTTCTTAAAGACATAACAAATACATATGAAAATTAATAAGGTAACCCTCAAAAATATATTTTTATTTATAATATCTCTAATGTTATTACCAAGAATATCTTTTTCTCAAAATGAAGAATTGTTTTCAAAAAATTTAAATCTCTCTGCAGAAATGCCTATTGACTTTAAAAAATTATACAAAAACACAAATGATTCTACTTTCATAAAAACACAAATGATATATGCATCTAACAATGGAGAAAAAGATACTATAACAATTAAAGTAAGAGTAAGAGGAAATTTCAGAAAAAAAATATGCTACTTCAAGCCAATAAAAATAAAAATTACAAAAAAACATGCAAATAATACCATTTTTAAAAACTTCAGAACTCTTAAGCTTGTAGTTCCATGTCAAAATCAAAGCAATAAAGATGAACTCATATATAAAGAGTGGATGGCATATAAATTCTACGAAAATTTTTCATCCGTACATCTAAAAACACAACCTCTTACTTTAAAAATAATTGAGATAAAAGGAGATAAAAAAATTGAACATAATATGTTTGCTTTCTTAGTTGAGGACAATTCAAAAGTTGCAAAAAGAATAAACGCAAAAAAATTTCCTAATAAAAGAGTAAGCCCCTTTGCTGTGACAGATTCTTCTGCTATAAACTTTGCTCTTTTTTCTTATATGATTGGTAATACTGACTGGTCAATGGTATACCAACACAATGTTGAAATGTTGTATTTAAATACTAGATTAATTGCAATACCATACGATTTCGATCATAGCGGTCTTGTAAATGCATCTTACGCAAAGCCTAACCCAATTTTAAATACTTCTAGTGTAACTGAGAGAGTCTACCGTGGACTATGTAATAGAGATGCAAATATGTTTCAATCAATTAGATTAAGATACATAAATCAATATGACAATATTCAATCTACTATCAATAATTTTAAAGAAAAAATTTCTGAAAAAGAATTTAAAAGGATTAAAATTTATATCGAAGAATTTTATGATATTCTAAGATCTGATCTATTATTCAAAAAACATATACTTGATAAGTGTAGAGGTTAATAGAAATTGTTGCTCCTATTAATAAATAGTACATATTATAAAAAATTTAAGTCTAAGTTTATTATAGATTAAATATCTCATTTAAATTTGCACCTATGTTGAAGCTCGATGTTACAATAGACAATAAATCAGGATTTTGCTTTGGAGTGGAATATGCAATTGAAATAGCAGAGGACATCTTAAAAGAGAGTGGAGAATTATACTGTCTTGGAGATATAGTTCATAATAATATGGAAGTTGAAAGACTCCAAAAAATGGGACTAAAAATAATTGAGCACAAGGATTTAAAAAACATGAAAGATATTAAAGTTCTTATTAGGGCTCATGGAGAACCTCCTTCAACATATAAACTCGCTATCAATAACAATATTACTCTAATCGATGCATCTTGTCCAGTTGTCCTAAAACTTCAAAATAGAATTAAAAAATCTCATGATAAAAAAGAAAAAATTTACATTTATGGAAAACATGGTCACCCAGAAGTTCAAGGTCTTTTAGGTCAGACCAAGCAAGATGCCGTTGTCTTTCAAGAAATAGATGAACTTGATTTTGATAACCTACCTAAAGAAATCACACTCTACACCCAAACAACAAAAAGTAAGGATAAGTATTATGAAATTATTGAAAAATTAAATAAGTCAGGCATAGAAGTAATTCCTCACGACACATTATGTAGACAAGTGAGTAACAGGGATATGCAACTACAAGAATTCTCTACAAATTTTGATAAAATTCTTTTCGTATCTGGAACTAAATCTTCAAATGGCAACGTGTTATATAATGTGTGCAAATCTCATAACCAAGAATCTTACTTTATCTCCTCTTCCAATGAAATCAAAAAAGAATGGTTTAAAAAAAATGAAAAAGTTGGTGTTTGTGGTGCTACCTCAACTCCAATGTGGCTAATGAAAGAAGTTAAAGAAAAATTATTAGAGTATTAAATTATGCTTACAAGGACAGTAATTATTTTTTCCACATTCATTTTTATTAAAGACATTACTTAGCTTACTCATAAATATATCATACATGAATTTGTTTAGATTATTATTTACTCAAAAAAATAAAAAACGACTAATCGATTAACCTAAGAGGTCCAGAAGGAATCCTTGGTTCATATACTTTATCTCCTTTTTTTTCAAGAAAATCTTTCTTTACGGATTCTAAAAGTTTTGGATTCTCATAGAGATCAAACATCGTCATAGCTAAAGCCTTTGATGCATAAACTAATCCCTTATGTCCTATTGACATTCCTGTACAAGCAACTACTGCCCACGAGTGCCACGGTCCTCCCTTAGCAGCTGCTGTAGCACTTAGACTTATAACCGGCACAACCTGACTAACATCTCCAACATCAGTAGACCCACCCTGAGCAGGAAAAGTTTCTCGTAAAGGATTAATTTTTCCGTCAATTCCTTTCTCAGGTTTTCCAGCCTCTTTAAGTATAGTATTTGCATACTTTATCTCTTCATCACTGTATGATATATCACCGAGAAATTCTAAATTTTTCTGCAAAATTCCTGCGCCCGTTCTATTTGGTTGAATCTCATAAATTCCAGAAATTAAATCGATTTCGTGAGTAACATTTGCCATCATAGCGGCAGCCTCAGCAATGGTTTTAGCTCTATCGTATAAAATATCAACATTATCCCTATCATTCTCTCTAAGCCTTGTCCATATCTGAGCATATTCAGGAACTACGTTCACCACATCACCAGCCTTCTCTATATGGTAATGAATTCTAGCTGTTGGCTTAATGTGTTCTCTATAATAGTTTAGTCCTGTAGTAAATAATTCCATGGCATCCACTGCACTATTTCCATTCCATGGATCAGCTGAAGCATGTGAGGCGTTTCCGTAAAATTTTACTCTAAAATCAACGAGTGCCTTACTACTTTGTGTACTTGCCTCTGTGTTATCTCCAGGGTGCCAGTCCATACAGACGTCTAGATCATCGAAAAGTCCAGCTCTTACCATCCACACCTTTGCAAAAATAGTCTCTTCGGCAGGAGTACCAAAAAATATGACCGTTCCAGAAATCTCTCCCTTTTCAATTAACTCCTTAATAGCAATTGCAGCGCCAAGACTTGCTGTACCAAAGAGGTTATGACCACAGCCATGTCCTGCTCCACCTTTTATCCTTGTCTCTTTCGTTGGCTGACGCTTCTGAGATATGCCAGCATTTGCATCATACTCTCCCATTATTCCAATATACGGCCTCCCTGACCCATAGGTAGCTGTGAAAGCGGTTGGAATATCAGCTACTCCCCTCTCTACTGTAAATCCATTTTCTTCAGCATAATCAGATAGGTACTTCGAAGATTTAAATTCCTGTAAAGATGTCTCTGCTGCCTCCCAAATCTTATCACTTATCTCTATGAGTCTATCTTTTTGTCTTTCTATAGAACCTATAATTTCTTTCTTATTTTTTGAAAGTTTATCCTTTGAAAATGCCCCAGGAATAAATACAAAAGTCAGTATTAGAACTTTAATTAGCTTAAAAAATAATGTAATTTTTAGTAGAGGTTTTTTTTTCATGGCTTCAATGTTATTTAGTTTATAAAATTAAATATAAGAAAATTATAAATTACTTGATGCAGTTGCCGCTATTACATAGAATCCTTTGTTCACAGTTACCCCTGAAAAAGTAATGTTATCACTACTCACACTTGCTCCTGTTGCTGCTATAGTAAAATTACCACTTGTTCCAATGCGATGTAACAATTTGTAGTTGGTGGCAGTTCCTACTGTTGGGCTATTACCAGTTGCGTCACTAATATCTATAATAATATTTGCAGAAACAGTACCACTTTTATCAACTTGCCATATTCTTGCGGATCTAATCACCGCACCACTTGGAAGATCTGAAGTAGAGGTATTTGATGTATTGTTGTTTCCAAATACGGCAAAGTTTTCTTCAGATAATGTTGAACTTACAGACATTGTCAATCCATTAGAAGCTTGTGATGTACTTGTTCCAGTAGCTTCCCAAAGTCCTTCCATATCTGTTTGATAACTACTATTTAAATTTCCTAAAGGCACATAGTTTATTCCCCAAGTAGCTCCAGAAATTGTTCCATCATAGGAATTAGAACTATTATCTACAAGCGTAGTCCCAGTTGCTGTACTCATTTTATAATATGCCTGTAAATTACTTTCATCACCGTTAAGTTGTTTGAACATATTTGCTTTAATTTCATCCTGTGTTCTTACATCATTCCAAATTCTAACCTCATCCATTAACCCATCATAATACTTATCTCCAGTTCCCCAAACTGTTTTTGCAAGGTAAATTGTGTATGATGTTGGATTATGACCAACTCCAAAAGTACTTCCAGGATTTGAGCCACCTGATGCTTTTAAGTCTCCATTTACATAAATTCTCAAATAAGGAGAAGCTGTTGCATCTCCAACAACTGCAACATGATGCCATGTGTTAAATGGAAATGTGGTAGAATTAAAAGACCATGATTTATTGCCTCCAGAATTAGTCCAAATTCTTAATGATGTAGCAGTACCATATCCAAATTCAATTAGATTGTTTTCTCCTATTATAGCCATACTACCAGCCGCCGAATGAGGATATAACCAAAGCTCTAATGTAAAGCCACTTAAGTTATCTAATGTTCCATTTGTTGTTATCTTATCATTTGATCCATCAAATGATAAGCTTGAGCTTGTAGAAAAAGAAGTCGATTTTTTATCATAAACACCCTGAAAAGAGGGAACTATTTGAGAATAAGATATCTGAGAAAATAAAATTAGCGATAGAACTTTATATTTCATAGACACTCTAGATCTAATTAATAATTTTAATAGAAAAAACAACAAAATATAACAATTATCAATTATAAAAAATTAGCTGCCAGTATCTCCAGCTAAAATATATGCTTCAGAACCTATATTTACAACTGTAACAATAGCATTTTTTCCAGCAGTTTTACTTTCACTACTCCTATTTAAGAGTGAGACATTTGCAGCAGCAGCAATTGTAACTTGTCCATCTCCTTTTTGAACCATAAGGCAATTAAAACCACCTCCAAGGCCCGTTGGTATTGTTACAGTAATAGCGCTTGAATTATTTAGGGTGACAACCTTTCCATTATCAGCTGCAACAAGCGAGTATGTTGTCCCAGTCTGATCATTTAAATTAGCGTCAAATCCAGAAATGGTTCCCGTCCCAGAAAGGCTTCCTCCAATTAAAACAGTACCGTCAGTAGAGTTTGTAATGGTTTCATCATTTTCTAAATTAATACCCGCAGCATGGAGAGTAGCTCCAGCATCCTCAGAGGCATATACTTTTGTAACAGCGTCATCTCCTAGTGTAACTGTATTATCTCCCTGTCCAATTGCTTCAGCTCCTATAACAGTCTGATTTACTGCAGTTGCACCTGATGCAGAAGCGTTATGTCCTATAACGGTATTATATGTTCCAGAGGTAATTTCATTTCCTGAATACCACCCAAGGGAGGTATTATAACTTCCAGTAGTAGCGTACAAACTATTTCTACCTACTCCAGTATTTTCGTTTCCTGTTGAATTTGAAAACATACTATTTACTCCCACAGCCGTATTATCATCACCCGTAGTGTTAGTCTCTAGACTTCTAGCGCCAACACCAGTATTGAAAGTCCCAGCTCCAACAGTGGCTAGCATACTTTGCCATCCTAGTGCGGTATTATATGATGCTGTAGTATTTGCCCCTAAGCTAGCATATCCCAAAGCTGTATTATAATC
>Ga0207991_1001302_pt1 | contig 15434 bp, 13 predicted proteins | sample ETN07SmetaG_FD_185786 | JGI IMG/M metagenome (GOLD analysis project Ga0207991, IMG submission 185786) | Marine microbial and viral communities from oxygen minimum zone, Eastern Pacific Ocean - ETNP2014F14-07SV275 (SPAdes) (version 2) | ecosystem: Environmental > Aquatic > Marine > Oceanic ... | reverse complement strand
TACCCCTGGGAACTGGCCTACACCTCTTCCCTTTTAAAACGGGAAACCAACCATCATGTAAAATTCATGGATGGCGTGCTTCAGGGCTGGGGTTTTGAAACTTATTTCACGCATGCCAGCACTGAAAAACCCGACTGGCTCATCATGGAAAGTTCTACCCGCACAATGCGTGAAGACCTTCGCCTGGCCTCAGCACTCAAGGAAGCTTTTGGAACCCAACTGATCTTTACCGGGCAACACCCTATGGCCTATCCGCAAGAGGTCCTGAAAGTTGCGGATTACGTATGCATTGGCGAATATGAGTTCACAGTTCTCGACCTGATCCAGGGAAAAAATCCAAAAAAACTTGCCGGCGTTCACCCGAATGCCCGGGGCTCGTTGATCGACATCAACGCCTTGCCTTTTCCTGAAGACGATGATGTCAGACGCATCGATTATCACGAACCCAATTGCCGTTATAAACAAATCCAGATGTACGCTTCAAGAGGTTGCCCGCGCCGTTGTAATTTCTGCGCGGCGGCCACCCTCTATTACGATGAACTGAACTGGCGACCGAGAAACGTTGCCAGTGTTGTCGAAGAGATTCGCACCTTGCACGAAAAATATCCGGAAATGGAAGGCGTGTTCTTTGATGAAGAAGTCCACAATATAAAAAGAAGCTTCAATATCTCCCTCGCCAAAGCCATTCGCTCTGCCGGACTGGATCACCTCAAATACGAAGCCATGTGCGAATACGCTTCTTTAGATGAAGAAGCTATGCAAGAAATGCGCGCGGCAGGATATTACAAAATCCGTTTTGGGATCGAAACAGGCAGTGACAAGGTTGCTGAAAAAATGACCCTGGGTAAAAAACACGACCTGAATAAACTTCGCACCATGGTTAAATTTGGCAAAAGCATCGGCATGCTGATTTATGGAACCATCAGCATCGGCGGGCTAGGCTCTTCTCGGGAGGAAGACCAGAAAACAGTGGATCTGGTTTATGAAATGGCCTCTAAAGGCTGGCTCGATGAAGTCCAGGTTTCTATCAATACTCCCCAGCCGGGAACAGATTTCTATAACTCCTGCAAGGAGGAATCGTTACTGCCCACTTCCACAAACTGGGAAGGATTTGATGGCAACGGCCAGGTTGTGGTCCGCTATCCGCATTATCCTGCCGAAGCAATCCAGGCGAACTTCAAGAAAGCGCTGTCTGCTTTTGACTTTGGAAAAGAGAAAGCTCAGTCCTGTGCTTTTTCAAATAATGCAAAATCTTCCTTTAGCGTGATTCCTGACGGAGCCAGCGTTCTGGTACTCCGAAGCGTCCGAAACTGGATGATCCGCCTGATCCTTGAGAATTTGAACAAGGAGGCTAACGTGGATCTGCTGGGCCAAAATGTTTCCGCGAAAGACCTGGAGGATTTGCAGGGACTGAATCAAATTTATTCCTACGGCACCGGATTCTTTTCAGCCGAATCGATGCCTGCCGATTTGATTGAAAAACTTAAGAATGTGCAATATGATTTTGTTCTGGTTCCGATTGCCAACAATCACCTGCAAGGCTTTCAGAATGTCCTTGAAGTAGCGCAACAAATCGATCCTGAAAATGTTTTTTACGTCTACCCCGAAGGCCGCCTGCAACCTGTTTCTGACCTGCCTGTAGCAATCTAACACATCACCCGCATTACAAATCAGGACGACTTGGATTCTTTCTGAGGGAGGTCCGGCTTGGGATTGATCATATCTTTCTTGCTGAGGATGTCGATGAGGTTTTTATCCCTGCAGGAAACTGCAATATCGATCAATCCATCGCCATTAAAATCTCCCACCGCCATGCCTTGAGGATGTTCATCGACCGTGTGGTAGATAGGAGGATAGGTAAAAGTTCCGTCTCCTCTGCCAAGGGAAACAGTTATCCTGTCATCCGTAGCGTTGGACACAGCAATATCCTGCAAACCATCTCCGGTAAAATCGGCGGCTACGACAAATTTCGGGAAATTCCCGGATGCAAAATCCTTTAACGAATCGAATGTTTTATCTCCCTTATTCACAATTGTGGTCAAGGCATGCAACGAGTTGCTGGAGGTCACAAAGTCCATCCATCCGTCATTATTTACATCAAGACTGACAATGCTAAGAGGCTGTTTCCCGGCTTTAAAAACTTTGGAGCTTTCAAACTTCCCATCACCCTTACCCCATAAGACCTGGACCCCTTTATTTCCGTTACCCGCCAAAGCCACGGCAACATCTGTCATTCCATCCTGATTGTAATCTCCGACTACAATACCTGTAGGCTGGCCCTTAACAGCCATGGATTCAGGTTCGGAAAAATAACCATTGCCTTTTCCCAGTAGCATCACCACATTTGAAAAACGCATGGTAACAATCAGGTCCATTCTTCCGTCACCATTGAAATCTCCAGATGCCATATTGATTGGGATTTTTCCAGGCATAAGAAGCTGGTTTGTTTTCTGAAAACTTCCCAACCGGGTGTTCAAATATATCTGGATGGACTGGTCAGCATAATTGAGTACCCCGACATCCTTATAGCCATCCTCATTGAAATCTGCCGAAACCAGGCAAATGGGGTCCCCTCCAGTCCTAAAAACACGTTGATCCTTAAAAGTCCCATCCCCGTTTCCCTTATAAAATGAAAAGGAACTGTCGCCGCTATTGACCACAACCAAATCCAGAATATTGTTGCGGTTAAAATCATCGGCAATGAGAAAGGAAGGCTCTCTTCTCGTCTCCATGGAATAGCTCAGGGCAAAAATACGGGGCATTTTTTTTCCGGCCTTGGGCGGAGGAGGACACCCTAGCAGGAGAAAAACCATCAAGAACGTGATTATCAAATATATTTTTTTCATGAGACCCTTGTGGGAGAGCAGGAAGAATATCACAGGAACCCCGGCAATGTCTACGGCGCGTTCATGCAGTCGGGCTGTCATTTTTTGCTGGGAGACGAGCCTCCTGACGGAATACAAAATGTCCCAGGATCTTTTGCGCAAAAGTAAAAGCAAGTGACAAGCTGGCAGTTTCCATTATGATTTTTTTATACGGGTCGTGTCCGGAAACACTGCCGAACATGGCCTTCATAAAATCGGGCCTTTCTGCCGCCACCGCTATCATATGATCCATGAACTTAAAGCTTGTGGCAAGGTTGGTCAGAATCCGGACGGCCCGTCCATAGGGAAGGTCTTCGGTCAATTCACTGCAGTCCTGATAAAAGTTTTCGGCGAAGGCTTGTTTAGAAACCCCATGCCTCATGATGGAACGGGCGGAATAAATACCGGTAATGATGGCGGAGTTAATACCCTTTCCCTTGAAAGGCCGCATGAGCCCTGCCGCATCTCCGATTGTCACATAACGGTCACCAAACAAATTCCGCGCCGGCGCGATGGGAAACTTGCCTTTAAAATAGTTCAGAGGTTTTTCGCGCCTTTGATGGGGAGGAAGAAAACGTTGCACCGGTGCCGAGCGCAGAAACTCCATCATGATATGCGAGGAAACCTTGCGGCCTGCAATATTGATGGAAATATGTTCCCCCTTCGGGGTGACCGCTCCAAACTCCAAACCGGGATGGGAAAGCAGAAAAGCATGGATGATGGACCCCATGCTTTGCATGAATTCCTTTCCAGGGTAAAAACGCGTAATCACCGTATTCAGAAAGTCCGGTTGCCGGTATGGGGTTCCTTGCTCAAAAATCCTGCACGTTCCATCATCCAGGCCAAAAGCTCCCACCACGACCGCGCACTTAATGTTATCTCCCTCACTATAAACCAGCACCCCGTCATGGTTTACTTCAACCGACGTCACACGGTCATGAACGACTTGAGCGCCTGCCTTCTGAGCCTCTTCGAGCAAGAAGGCATCAAACTTGGAGCGTGTCACAGAAACTGACCGGCCAGATTCTTCTCCAATCAAATCCAGACTCAATAAATCAGAATGCAGACGATAGCCCTCCATATCATTGAGCACCAGGTGGTCGGGCAAAACCAGACCCAGTTCATTTTTCAGGATATCCTCAAAAGGCGGAGAGAGCACGCCAATACACTGGTTGTAGTGGCGGTGTTCGGAGAATTTTTTATGCTCGAACAACACCACATCGATCTTCCTGCCCACTCGCCGGGCTTCACTTAAAAGAGCCATGGCGCAGGCCGATCCACCGGGCCCTCCCCCAACAATACAAACCGTGTCTCCATCGTTAATAAGCATTGCGTATCTCCTCCGGTCCAAGCTCTAGTTCGTGCTCGTCTCCAAGCTCTTTTTCCTGAAAAACTCCAGCATCCCTTTGAATATGTAGGAATGGAAGTTCGACAATACCGCCCAGTAAAGATTCCCCCAAAAAGGTTTGGGAATGAAATGCGCCTTCACCGTCAAACGGGTTCCCCCTCCCTCACCCGGGTCAAGCTGAAACTGGAGCCAGGATAGGCCCGGAGTGATCATCTCTGCTCTCAGGAGCAGCTCACGATTAGACTCCAGCTTTTCCACTCTCCAGAAGTCGACCGAATCTCCTACGCGAAGGTGGGCGGGGTCCCGCCGCCCCCTTTGTAATCCCACTCCCCCTAAAAACCTGTCAATCAGGCCGCGGATCTCCCAAAGCATGTTTGCGTGGTTCCAGCCATGCTTACCGCCGATTTGGCAGACCACCGGGAATACGTGTTCCGGAGTTGCCGGAATATCTATTTCATGCTCTTCAATGATAAATTCGGAAGACTCAAACTCGCAAAGGGGTAAAAGGTCACTCATATTTTCAGGAGGAACATCACTCCAGTGGGAAAATACCATCGAACGTTTTTCCTTCTCCTGTGCCCATTTCACAGAGGTCACAAAGTCCAGCGGTTCAAAGGGAAGTATTGTTGAAATTTTGTTATCCGCACACACCACATTTGTTTTAAGACTGCTCAACAAAAGCGCAGTAATATTTACCGGAATGGAAATAAAACAATGCAGCCAGTATGCATAAAGCCGGCACATCCAGTCAACGGGAAGGGGTACCCATGAAACATCAATGAAACGGATGCGGCGATTCATGATTCTGGCGAAGCTTAAAATCATTTCCTCATAGGTCAACACATCCTTGCCACCGATTTGGAAAACACATGTACCCAGGCCCGGGGTTTCCATGACACCGACCATGTATTTGATGACATCCCGGATCGCAACAGGCTGGCACACGGAGTTGAACTCCGGTATAAAAGGAATGAAGCGGTTATTCAAAGTCAGCGATTTGATCAATTCATAAGAGGCGCTTCCGGTGCCGATGATGACGGCCGCCCGAACCCGGATAACCGGAACATTGCCCCCGGACAAGATATCCCCGACCTCCCTTCTGCTTCTCAGATGCGGCGACATGCGGTCATTTTTTTCTCCCAGTCCACCCAGGTAAACAATCCGTTTCACCCCATGCTGTTCCGCCGATTCCCTGAAGTTTTTCGCGGCCTTCTGGTCGTTTACTATAAACTCTTCCTTCTTCAACCTCATGCTGTGAATCAGGTAATATGCGTAGTCAACATCCTTCAAGGCGGGAAGCAGTTCTTCCATGTTCAGACAATCCGCATAGACATGCTCGACACGAGGATGTGTCAGAAACGACGGGCAACTTTTATTCCTGTACATGCACCGGACAATATAGCCCCGTGAAACCAGTTCGGGAATCAACCTGCGAGCCACATATCCGGCGGCCCCGGTCACCAGAATCCGTGTTCCCTCCGGCCAGGGACAGGTGGGAAGATCATCACAATAGTGGTAGTTGACTTTTTCGGGATCCATACCTTGAAGTATATTCCCCATCGCAGATTTGGCAAGCCCCCCGGTGAGCTACCGGAGGCAAATGGCAATAGCCCTTCTGGCTAGCAAAAAGTTATCTCGACTTAATAGTCATTGCTCCATCCCCTCCCCCACCCTCTCCCCTCATGGGGAGGGGGAGGGGTGGCTTTATTGGGTCCAGCGTCAAGGAGGCGGCTCGCCGGTGGAGAAAAAGGGGTTGTGGCATTTTTCTTCGCCAACGGTGGTGGCAGGACCATGGCCAGGGAAAAGGCGCGTGTGGTCCGGCAGGGTCAAAAGCCTTTGAGTAATGGAATTGTACAGTCCTGACCAGGAGGAATTAGCCCGCCCCATGGAACCAGCGAAGATGGCATCGCCGGAAAAAACCGAGTCATGGATTTTATAAGAAACTCCGCCAGGGGTATGGCCCGGCGTGAAAAGAACTTCTATATTTAAATTCCCCAGTTTTAAAATTTCCCCATCCTGCAAAAAGCGGAAATCACGACTCCCCGAAGGACGGGGTTCTTTTTTATCGATCCAGACGGGGCATTTATAGGTTTCATCCAAAAGTTCCAGTCCGCCTGCGTGATCAAAATGGGCATGGGTTAAAAGAATTTTTTCCGGTTGAAGTTTCAGCTCTGTAGCTTTCTTAATGATGGCCTCCGGATTTCCTCCCGTATCAATCACCGCAGAGGTTTTTGTGGCATTGCATATCACTAGGTAACATTTAACGGGATAGGTTCCGATAAACAAATCCAGACAGACTGTAGTGAAAGGGCCGGGATCCGGCTCTATCGGTTGGGGGGACCATGTCTCTTTCGCGACCGCGATCAATGACGGGGCATGCAGATCAAGAACCTGAGCAAGATTTTTTAAAATGCTCTCATCAGGCACGTACTCATAGCGTTCCATCCGGGAAACATCACTAACGCTGATCCCGGAGGCATGTGCCAGATCAGACTGGGTCCAGCCTTTGCCATCCCTGGACTTTTCCAGTACATCTCCCAATTCATCTTCCAAAGGCCCTGGCATAAAATCTCCTTGTCAGGAAATTATACTAAAATTTTCGTCCAGCTAAACAGTTTTTCTCCACCCTTCTCTGGGTGGAAAGCGGAAAACTGTTTAGTCAGGCAATTGCAGAATCGGCGTATAGGGTCTGAGCAGTTTTCGAGTCCACCAGGAACCCTCCCGGTTGCGAGATTCAGCGTCTGAAAACCGGTAATCGTAGACTAGTGCCTGTAGATACTTAGGAGGTCTATCGGGAAACGGGTTGCTGCCCAGCAATGCTACCACTGGCGGGGACCCTTGCAAAAGACGGATCATGAACTGGATCAACCAAGGGTTTCTTTCATAATTACTGAGAGCGGCAAACCACATTTGCCAATCCAGCCGGGGCTGATGTGGAGCAACAAATTCCGGCTTATTCACTACATTGCCGGGTTTCCATTTGAATTCATAAGGGTACCAGTTTTCGCGATCATCACTACCCAGGATAATGATTTCCGGCCGCGATGTTGTCATCACCGCGAACAAGCCGTAAGAATTAAAAATATGAAAGGGGCGTATCGCGTTCGCGATAGCAACATAAATGGAAGGATAATTACCGGAAGTAACAAATAAAGGAACCGCATAAAGCATGATGCATATCCCCAATGCCCCTACCCCCAGCCATGGGGAAAATTTTTTCTTCCGAATAGAAATCAGCTTTGTTTCTTTCGGCCCGGAAAATTCCCGGTTACCGGGAAGCCGCCACACCGAGTCATCAAGCAAAAGAAGACATAGGGCGATGGTCAGCAGGTTAAAAAAACAATAGTTGCCAGTCAGGAAAATCAAACACTCATGAAAAACCAACACGGCACAGCCGGTGTAACGAATGCGTCGGGGACCAAATATCATGAACACCACCCCAAGTTGAATAATAAAAACACAGGCTACCGAAAACTCCTGAAACGCGTGCGGAAGTTGGTGCACATACCAACCTATCCAGGTTGGAAGCGGTTGGGTTTCATAATGGTAATAGAGCGCTGTGAAATCACTCCAGGTCGGGTCCTGGCTGAGTATCTTGACCAGCCCGGAAGTAAAAACAACACGAAACAGCAGAAACCGAAACAGGAAAAGGATTAACGATGATGGAGGTGGCGTTGTCCCTTTATTTCTGCGCCAAGGAACCAGAAAGAGAGCCAGAAATCCCGTTTCAAGAAGGAGTGTATCCCATTGGAATCCTAAAAAGGGTTGTGCCACATTAAACAGGGAAAGATAAAATCCCCACATTACCAACAAGCTCAAACCCACCGCACGGTTGGCCATGACACACAGGGAGGCTCCCACTCCAAGCAAGCAGATTGCCCGCAAAAATCCATCCCCCGCATAAAACCAGAACAGGGTGGGCAGATTCCAAAAACGATCCGAGCCCCAATGCGCATCTTTTAAATAACTCTCGACCGGAAGAATGCCTCTCTGCCCCACTAATCCCTCGATTTGAGTCCAAAGGGATAAAAAAGCCAGTAAATAAACCAGCCCAAGGAGAAAGAGAAACACACGCCGGGTCAAAAACCAGGTGGGGGCTTCCAACGAGTCCCTCCAAATCCACCGGGTAAGCGTGCTGAAGATTTTTCTATTTCCGGCTACCTGCCTGTAACCCCATTCTGCAACCGGGGCAAATCCCGGTACCCTCTCATAAGCCCTGAGCAACCACTTCCCATTAGGGGCGTAAGACAGGGCCTTGAAAACAGCCTGAGCTCCAGAACAAAAACTGCCATCAGGATCGACGAAATAGACAGAAGATTCAAAATATTCAGGAGAAATTTGCGGGTAATTTTCGCCCACTTCTTGAGAAGGACGGTAAACCACCTCCTCTTCCGTAAGAGGGCTCCAGCGGGCTATCCATAAACGGCAAAACCCGCAATCGCCATCATAGATAAAAACCGGTTTTTTGCCTTTTTGAGGAACGCTTGCCATAAATACTTCCAGAGAAGGGTCATGCGGCTATATTATAACCTTTATTCCTGAGCATATTTTCTACATAAAAACGGCCCATTTGCCCGGATGACTGAAACACCTCTTCATTTTCCAAAAAGAATTTTCAAAAATGGACGGTTCAGGCTTGCGTTCCGGTCCAAGCTACGATAGTTTCACTGTTTTACCCATGAATGGAAAAGACCGTTCATTCCCCAGAAATTTTTAGAGGACCTCTAAAAATTGCTGTCGTCGTGAGCGTGCCCTTTAGAATATCTTTGATCTTTTCAGGAAGGATTCAATGGCTGATTTTACACGAGAAGAAATTGAAGAGAAGTTGGAAGAATACCGAGAGCTGATTGCCGCCCGGGAAGAGGAAGATGAGTTCGTAGACGAACCTGATGAAGGGGGTGTGGAAGACGAAGACACGCCCGATGAAGAGAGCGCGGAAGAAAAAGCTGAAGGTGAAGAAGAAAATCCTGACAAAGAGGAAAACGAAGAACCGGAAGAAGAAACCCTGGAAAATATTTTTGACGAAAAAGACCTTTCCGGACTGGACCTGTCGGGGCTGAATTTCCACGGTATCAACCTGAGAAAAACAAATTTAAAAAATACCAATTTATCCGGTTGCACTCTCGCAGAATCAAATCTGGACCAAGCTAACCTGGACCAGACCAACCTCAGTGACGCGGATTTGGAAAATATAAGTTGTCTGGAAGGGGTGATGACCAACGCCAATATGGAATCCGTTAACCTTCAAGGAGCCAAGCTTTTAGGAACCGATTTCAGTAAATCCAATCTGGAAGGGGCCAATTTCAGGAAGTCCAAGTCCATGGAAACCAAACTGGTCAATTGCAATCTCAATGAAACCGATTTCAGCAACTCTGATTTTTCACGTGCAAATCTGCAGGACGCAATAATTACTAATAGCGACCTGAGCCGGGCTCGATTCAATAGCGCTGATTTTGAAAGGACTAATCTCACAGATTCCCGGCTGAGCATGGGAGTCTTTTTTGAGGCAAATTTTAAATCCGCAAACCTCAACCGTGCCTTGATCAAGGGAGCGAAACTCACAGGAGGAAATTTCACCGATGCCCATCTCCCTCGTGCAGATATCACTGGAGCCGACCTCACCGATGCCAAGTTTCACAACGCGGATTTAAGCCGATCCAAACTGAATGGAGCTATTCTAAGAAGAACTGACCTTAAAGATTCCGATTTGTCTGAAGCGGATTTAAATATCGCAGACCTGACCGGCGCCAACCTGGTTGGGACGAAATTGGCCGGCGCAAATTTAGACCGCATCAAACTAAACCAAGCCAAATTAAATGGCGCACAATTGAGCGGAGCACGGATGACCAAAGCCAAATTAACCGAAGTCGATTTGACCCATGCCGATTTGAGCGGAGCCAACCTGACCGGGGCAGAATTAAACGCGGCCATTCTGGAAGGGGCTGATCTCAGCCGGGCAAACCTGACGGAAGCCATTTTGACAGATGCCAACTTGAAAAACGCTTTCTTGGTAGGAGCCAATATTCAAAAAGCAGATCTGCAAGGGGTCAATTTGGAAGGTGCTGACATGGCAGGCGTAAAGCTGAAAAACGCAAATTTACAGAACGCAAATTTGAAACAAGTAGATTTGCGCAGGGCGGATTTGGAACACGCAGACTTCTCTAAAGCAAATCTGAGTTCTGCGAATTTTACAGGAGCCAAAATGAGTGACGGCCTGTTTATAGACGCAGACCTTACAGGAAGCAATATGGACTCTGCCGACATCACCGATGCCCAGTTTAAAGGCGCAATCGGATTTAAGGCCTAATCCCCCAACCCTCAAACACTTAAAAATCTCTCAGTATCCTTAAACAAATAATCTTTCCTAGAAAACTCCACACTCCCAATAGATTTGCTATTTTGTAAAAATTTTATTATGTCTATTAAGATATTTTGCTTTGACTCTCAACCCCAAATCGTTTATTTCTAGAACATAGTTTCCGTCAACAATTTTAATGCAAATCAAACTATAGAAAGCCGTGCTTAAACCCATCCTGTTAGCCATTTTAATTCTCTTAACTTCCCTCACTTTCTCTCACGCTAATTCCCTGGAAAAGGCCATGATTGAAGGGGTAAAATTTCTGGATGAGATTCCTGAAGTAGAATGGTATCGGGTGGACAGAAAGAGCCTGATCATAGGTTGGAGAGGAATCCCCCAGTTTTTCCCCCACACAAACCGGAGAGCCGCGATGCGGGCGACCATATCTACCGGAAGGGAAATCCAGGTTTGGGCAGTCCGCCATAACCAGAAAAAATGGGCCGTAGGAAGTGGCGAGTCTCATATCTGCACTGTTACAGCAAGAAACGGGCGGGTAAAAACCGATACCTGCCCCCGTTGGGGAGTTTAGCCGTCCTCTTTTTCTGCTTACTAATTATTCCTCCCAAAATTTTTAAACCTTTGGGGAATATTTTGCATCTTAATAGGGTATCTATAAAATCAAGAACCGCTTAAACAATGTCAACCTCATCAAAAATTTTTGACCATAATGATTTTTCCAAGATGGGAGCCCGACCTCTCGCCCTCAAGGAGGTGCTCTGTTTAAGGGATGGAATAGAAATCTCCAGTATCCCTGATTTAAGCTATCCCTACCAAATACAAAAATTCGCTAATCATGAAGCAATTTTGCTGGCCTTAAACTGAAACTCGTTTCCTCAATTTAATCTCCCCTAATGTCTTTATAGTTTAAAAATCCCGGCTCATGGAAAAACTGGAAGCTGTGCAGAAAGTGTTACGGTTTAGCACCCCAATACGGGAATGGTGTGAAGGCAATCATTCCGTCTATTTTGATGACTTTGACGAACAGAATGTAGACGACTATGATTCTGGAGGATATGGAGATCTTGCCGATAAAATTATAGAACGCGGAATCGAAGAGAACCTTCTTGAAAAAGATGAGGTTGAGTGATTGCTTCCAGCTACCATAAAGTTTCCTGCCACTCTTTTTTCCGGTCGCCCAAAAATTCTAATCAATTTAAAAATAACTATTTAAAAAAATTATCATTCCACAGTGCTTAAGATGTAACGTATTGGTAACAGTTGAAGTAGGAATAGTGCATGACCTTTCGGTTATATTCCGCTACAATTATTTTATGACCTCCTCTCTCCAAGACAAGAAGGCGTTAGTGATTGATAATTCGTCAATCATTACCAAGATCATCAAAAATTTCCTGGTTAAATCAGGGTTTTCCAAAGATAATATTTTCGCCGCCCATGACAAGAATATGGCTATGATGATGTTTGGTTTGGAAAGTTTTGATCTGGTCACTTCAGGAATACACCTAAAGGACTCTACTGGAATTGACCTGCTCAAGGAAATCCGTAAAAAAATAATGACGATCAAAAGAAAACCCCTTTTTTGATTATCAGTTCTGAAAAGCAGGAGACCTACCAGGAAATACTGGATAAGCACCAAGCCAGTGGTTATTTAAGGAAACCTTTCAACCAGGACCAGTTCAAAAAAACAATCCACAGTATTTTAAATCAAACTGATCCGACAGAACCTGCAACCCAAAAATCTTCAGCGCCTACCTCAACTCCAAGCTCCCTATGGGAGGAGTCCCCCGTTGAAGTTCCTTCATCAATCATTGAAGCATTTACTAAAAGTACGATTGATGCCATGGAACAGTATATGGCTGAGGCAACGCCAGGTAGTTCAAAAAGTCCTGTTGAATTAAAGGGCTATTTCAGTGCCTGGCTGGATCTTCTGGATTCTGAAAATCGAATCCAGATAACTTTGATTATCAATTTTCCCAAAAATGCCGCTTGTGGCATTTATGAGGGAATATTTGGGGAAGTCGACATTGAGCAGGTCTGTGGCGTGGTTCAGGAGTTATCCAATATTATTGGCGGAATAGTCAAACCGAGAATTTCGGAATTCTCCAAGGATATTACACAATTAGTCCACCCGAAAAAAGATTTACCCGAGGAGGAGATCGAGCTGACTTGGGACCTGGGCCTTCCAGAAGCCCGAATGGGGGAAGACCATTCTCTGGATATTGAGATCAATGGAGTTCCAAAATTTCACGTTCCGTTTAAAATCAAGGACGAAATTTTTCATCTGTTGGTGTTGTTACAAAAGGTTTGATGCCTGCTTGCCGCCAAATATAAGACCCGCCTCGGCTATCTTTTACCCGCTCCTCTGCGAAATAAAGTGACTCCAACCAAGACCGCAGTATCCACTATGCTAGGAAAAATCACCGAATAAATAGGGATCCCCATTAAATCTATTTTAACGGCCACAAAGAACAAGTGACCAGCCAAATTATTTTATATCAATGAGTTATGCTATCATCCTGTTAAAAAAGCCAAACCCTTTGTAAGGGTTTTTTGTGAACATCGACAAAAATTTCAGTATATGAAGAATTTTATATAGAATGGTCCATTACAACTCGATTCAAAATGGCAGGGCCTGCAAAATCCCGGCAAAGGCGGCCCTTTGCATTCAGAAATACTCAGGAGATTGATAGTGAATACCCGCTCCAAAATTCTTCAAGATGTTCAGAACTATTATGGGAAAATTCTTAAAACCAAAAATGACCTTCAAACCAGTGCTTGTTGCGCCGCAGACTCCATGCCTGGGTACTTGCTTCCCTACTTGAAGAATATACATGAAGAAGTACAATCCAGGTTTTATGGTTGCGCTTCCAATTTTCCTGCAAGCCTCAAAGGAAAAACCGTGGTGGACCTCGGTTGTGGTTCAGGACGCGATTGCTATTTACTTGCGCAGGTAGTGGGCCCCAATGGCATGATCATTGGCATCGACATGACCGATGAACAACTGGCAGTGGCCCGAAAACATGTTGATTACCACACAAAAAAATTCAACCTGGAAAAACCCAATGTCGATTTTCGTAAAGGCTGGATTGAAGACCTCACTTCGGCAAACCTTGAAGATAATTCCGTGGATGTGGTTATTTCCAACTGCGTGATCAACCTGTCCCCCGATAAGGAAAGTGTGTTCCGTGAAATATTCCGGGTTCTTAAACCCGGTGGAGAGCTGTATCTCTCCGACATTTTTTCCGGACGGCGGGTACCGGAACCCTTAACCACCGACCCGGTTTTGCTTGGCGAATGTTTGGGAGGTGCCCTGTACACAGAAGACTTCAAGAGAATACTGAGAAAGGTAGGCTGTCTCGACTACCGGGTTGTTTCCAAAAACCCGATCACTCTCAACAACGAGGACATCCAGCGCAAAGCCGGTATGATCGATTTTTATTCTATGACCGTGCGTAGCTTCAAATGCGATTTTGAAGACATCTGTGAAAACTTCGGCCATATCGCATATTACAAAGGCAGTATCCCCGAATTTCCACATGGGTTCACCCTTGATGACCATCATTATTTTCAGACTAGAATTCCCGTACCGGTTTGTGGCAATACCAGCAAGATGCTGAGTGAAACCCGGTTCAGAGAACATTTTAATATCCTCGGAGATTTCTCAACCCACTACGGACCTTTTGACTGCAGCACTCCCCAGACACAGGAAGGCATTCACACAAACGGTAATGGCGCCTGTTGCTAACCACTAGGCGTGGGGCCAGTGTGTGCCATCGCTTTATCAGGCGAGCAATTGTGTTCTCGGCTCAACGAGTCATTGCTATCTGCCTCTCCTGCCAAGGGGCTAGTGGGGGATATCAAATTCCTGCGGATTTAAATCGTAGTTTTTGTAGAGCTCACGCAAACGTTTGCGAACCTTGACGCTGTTTTCAGAATCTTTTTTCTGCTCCCAAATCTGTTGGGCTTTGCGGGCCGCCAAAATCGCCTTGAGTCCTTCATTGAGACCGTCAAAAGCCTTGCTCATGTTAAAATAGGCATTGGCATCCTGCGGATTTTTTTTCACCGCTTTTTTATATTCCACCAAACCTTTCTCGTAGATTTCTTTCATGACATCATTTGGCCCAGTGATAAGCATTTGAACAGCCTTTGTGTTTTTCCCGCATATTGAGGAATCGTGTATGCTGGGTTTTCCTGAGAAATTTGATTGAAAGAATTCATGGCAAGCCAGACCATCGACATTCTATGTAGCCAGTGCGGGACTTTCATGGTCCAGTATCAGAAGAAAGGGTCTGGACAATTGATCAGACTTTATCTCGATATGATTAAAGAGCCCGATTCTCTTTATCGCTTAAAATCCGTTTGCAGCAAATCAGATCTCCCTGTATTGGCTTGCATTAATTGTGGCAACCGGATTGGACTCCCCACAACTCAAGAAGGAGGCCGCCTGGCATACCGCATGATAAAGGGATCGTTCAGAAGGAAACGCAAAACTTAAATAGCACAGGTTTTATTAAAATCCGGCTTTCGCTCAAACAACATCAGGCATCCAACGCCAGGTCTTCTTTAGGGATGCTGATACATGCCAGACAGGAGCCTTCTTCGGGTTTTGAACCAGGTTCTCCTACCAACTCCACCTTACCTTTCCTAACCGCAGTGAGGCAGGTTCCACAATTGCCCGCACGGCAACCCGAGTCAATAGGAATTCCATTCAACTCCGCAAAATCCAGCAGGGATGCGGCTTTGGAATCCCACACCAGGGTTTTCCCGGACTTCTCAAACTGGATATTGATTTTGACCCCGCTTTCTTTTTCGGGTTTGGCCTTACATCCTTTTACTGTAGCCGGACCAAAAGCCTCAAAATGAATATTCTTTTTGGGAACTCCCCACTCGGCCAAATCCTTCCTCA
>Ga0207991_1001300_pt1 | contig 15439 bp, 13 predicted proteins | sample ETN07SmetaG_FD_185786 | JGI IMG/M metagenome (GOLD analysis project Ga0207991, IMG submission 185786) | Marine microbial and viral communities from oxygen minimum zone, Eastern Pacific Ocean - ETNP2014F14-07SV275 (SPAdes) (version 2) | ecosystem: Environmental > Aquatic > Marine > Oceanic ... | reverse complement strand
CGAAAGCCGCGATACGTCGAGCGAAAGCGCTTCCGATGCGGCCCATGCCGACAATGCCCACAGTCTCGGTGTGCAGGGGGCCGAAGTGTGCAGAGGGAGTAGGACTCCAAGTCTCGTTGCGAACGTCGTTGAACTGGTTGACCAGCTTCCGGTTGCTCGTCAGCAGAAGGGTCATGGCGTGGTTGGCGACCTCACGGGTCCACATATCAGGAATGTTTATCACGGCGATTCCATTGTCGGTCGCGGCCTCGACGTCGATGCAGTCGAATCCGACGCCTGTCCTCAGCACTGCTTTACAATTGTCGTCGCCCAAAGCAGACAACACCTTGCGGGTGATGGGCGCCTCGACGACGATCAGCGCGTCGGCCCCTTTGGTCTTCTGGATGATTTCGTCCTCGTCGTCTAAGAAAGGCAGCAGCTCCATCTTGGCGCCAACCTTTTCCAGTTCCTCGATGGTGTCATCAAGGTTTGTGTTTGGCCTGTAGCCTATGTAGGAAACGTTAAATTTCTGCTCTGTCATTCTTTTCCTCGTTGATTATGTGGTTGCTTGGGCCGTTGAGTGCGCGGCTATTCTTTCGCGGTCGTGATAGGTGAGGTGAGGCTCCATCTGCTTCACCAGATTGTCCAGAGTTTCGTCCGGAGTGTCCACGCTTGTGTCCACGCGCAATTTAGGTCCGATGGTGGATTTTTCGACAAGCCGTTGATACTCGGCCATGATCTCCGGGATGTCCGCTTTCTGAAGCGGGCTATTGGTGTGTTGAGGCGAGTCTTTCAGAGCATCCATGCGTTGTTCGATCACTGAGGCGTCAGCGGTCATATGGACGATCAGGACAGGATCAGAAGTTACCTGCTTGATTCGCCGTTCCATCTGCTCAAATGTGGCTTCTCTATCGAACGCAGCGCCTGGCGCGCCGTAACCATAATACTTCCTGCCATAGATCGACTCTTCGATGTGGAGGCCTACCGTCAGATCGTCAGCTGAGGCATAGTGGTGGATATGATAGTAGACGCTGTAACGGTGGTACATCTCCTTCAGCTTGGGAGACAGATTGAGTATCTGCTGTTGTTCCTCAAGAGTTGTGTCGTCGGGGTGCCCTGAGGTGTGTGGAATCTTGGAATGGTCGTGTATAAGGCCTCCGGCAAACGGTTCGCCCGTGACCTTCGTTTTCCAATCACGGAGCATGTTTGCCATCGTCGTTGTTCCCACGTATTCGATTCCCGCGAGGATTACTTTCATTGTGAGTCCCTCCTTCTTAAATCTCGCCATGCTGAGTCGAGGCGAAGCATCTCGTCGCAGCATTCCAACCGTTATACTACACCTACAAGAATCTTCGAGTCCCCTCCAAGAATGGCGGGAAGATGGATCGTGTAGAGCGTTCTTAGAACTCGTAGAACATCTGCTGAACCGATTCACGATCGCTGGCGTTCGCCAGGGCCAGCATCAACAGGATTCGCGCCTTCTGAGGCGACAAATTATCGCAGACGATGAAACCCTGCTCCTCCTTGCGAGGGGTGATTATCACCCTGCCGGCCGGTGACCTGGTAGCCAGGACAACGGGGATCCCATCCTCCACGGCGCGGGCAGCGGCGCTCACGAATTTCGGAGGGTAAGTCCCGCCTCCGAATCCGGCGATGACCAGACCGTCGGAGCCGTTATCGCGCACTGCGTCAATCAGCAGTGCGTCTGCTCCTCCGTAGGCGTACACCACATCGACGCGAGGCAGGGATTCGACGCCCGTTACGTCGAAAGGGGTGGCCGTCGTGTGCTTCCTGGTTGGAGCGCGGTACAAAACTACCTGACCATCGGAGTCTGCGTATCCCAGAAAACCTAACTCCCCGGGGCCGAAGGTCTCCACGCGGAAGGAGTTGAGCTTCATGACATCGCGGGCACTGTGAATCTCGTTGTTCAGAACAGTCAGCACGCCCATGCCTCCGGCGTGAGGACTGGCGGCGATTCGCACAGCGTCGATCAGGTTGATGTCGGCGTCGGTGCCTAGCGCAGTGGGAGGCCTCATGGCTCCGGTGATCACCACGGGCCTGGAGTCTTTGACCGTCAGATGGAGGAAGTAGGCGGTTTCTTCCAGCGTTGCAGTCCCGTGAGTCACCGCAACGCCTGACAGGCCAGGGTCATTGCGGAAAATGTCGTTGATCCGCTGGGCCAAGCTCAACCACTCAGGAGGGCCGATGGCCGTGCTGCCGACGCTGATGATGTCCTCTGCCTGAATCTCGGCGATGTCGGCTGCTTCTGGAATCCGGGCCAGCGATTCCTCGATGGTGAGGTGGCCTCCAACTTCGGGATAGAGGATGTAGTCCAAGCGATGAGGACCGAGTCCAGCTATACTTCCGCCTGTGGCGACGATGTTGACTCTTGGAAGTGGAGATGTCATGGGCTCACCCTTTTGAATTGCTCTGGAATGTATGCTTTCAAGCATCGCCCATTGTATATGCAATTAATCGGGTTTGCGCCAAGATAGAAAACGACCGCCGGGCGATTCAGAGACGGCTGCATGTTCATCGCATCGAACTCGATTGCGGCAGAATCCAGGTACGATTGGGCTTCGCCTCGACGACCGCGATGGTGGGCCACCAGAAGCTCGGCCAGCTCAAGCTGAGCAAGAGCTATTTCCGGACAGAACTGCACGCTGGAGGCAATATCCAGTGCCTGCTGGAGATAAGCCGCCGCCTCATCGGAGTTGCCCAACAAGGCGGCGGCTCCGCCAAGCTGACGTGCGACACAAGTAAACACGAGGTCTGCGGTTGCCAGGTCCGCGCTGTTGGCAAGCCTGAACGATACAACCGCAGCCACAGCCCTATCTTCCAAGGGCGACGCTGTTTCCAGAAGTCGAGTTAACAGCCACGCGGGTGTCAGGCCTCCCTCGGCGTCGCTCGCCTCATCAGCCAACTTCGATCAAGGGCAGTCTAGGCTTCTCAGGTAACGCGCCATTCTGAGTCCCCAGACGAAGAATCTGATCGTTGGCGAACAACACGGTTGGTGTATACGCGACCAGATCCTTAGCTCCCCTCAGTATAGCGATCAGGAATTAGCGCCGGTAGGCGGGCGCGAGTAACCCATGTAAAATGGCCCCAATTCCGACAGGAGGACAAGGCGATGGCAATTCCCACAGAGACACAGGTACTGGAATGGTTCGAGTCCCTGAGCAACTGGGGACGGTGGGGTGGCGACGACCAGTTGGGCTGTCTGAACCTGATAACGCCAGAGAAGCGAAAACGGGCCGCAGCGCTGGTTCAGGAGGGCGTCCCCGTAAGCTGCGCTCGTCCCATCACCACCGAGATGGCCCCTGACATCAGCTTCCAGGTGCAAAGGTACATGGTGGACAGCGGCGAAGGCCGAGACACCGACACGCCAGAGCGCAAGGTGACCCGACGGGGCGCCGCAGAGTTCGTGGGCATGGTGTTCCACGGCCAGACCATCACGCATATCGACGCCCTGTCCCACTACTCCTGGGACGGCACGCTCTACAACGGCAAGCCCGCCAGCATGATAACGTCCCGCGAGGGCGCACAGACCCACTCTATCGAGCCTGCATCCGATGGAATCGTCAGTCGCGGCGTGCTGCTGGACATTGCCCGCGTTCGGGGCGTCCCGTGGCTGGCCGCCGATGACCCGGTGATGCCCGAAGACCTGGAGGAGGCCGAGCGTTTGCAGGGAGTCCGCGTCGAGGAGGGCGACATCCTGCTGGTCCGCACAGGCAATTACCGCCGACGACTGGAGCAAGGGGGACTGCCCGCGAGCGAACCCAGCACCGCATGTCAGGTGGCCTGCGCTCCGTGGTTCCGAGAGCGGGGCGTCGCCATGTTCGGCACCGACACCTCCAACGACATCCGACCCTCCCAGTATCCCAACATCGGATCGCCTCTGCATACCATGTGCCTGGTGACGATGGGCCTGTGGCTGATCGACAACGCCAACCTCGAAGAGATCACTCAGGCGTGCGCCGAGCGGAACCGATACGAGTTCATGCTGACGCTGGGGCCGCTGAGACTCCAAAATATCACAGGAAGCCCTGTGAACCCTGTCGCGTTGTTCTAACGATGCCCAACAAAATCATCGACGTGATACTGAGCGGAGCGAAGTATCTGGTCGATGGCACGACAACCGTGTTCTACTGAGACCGGATTCTTCGACCCCGGTCTCAGGTTGAAATGCTTGTTGGCAATCGTTATTGTCGAGGATAAACCTGCACTAGGCCCAATGGAGGATCAGTGTTTGAGGTTGACTGTCGTATCTCTGAGATCACATCCCAATCAGCGAAGTCACCAAGAGATGTGTTGCCATCGTTCGAGAGAATCAACTCGATGGTAGAGCTTGCCAATAGAGCAATGTGCTCAGGAACAGTGTTGATCTCGGTGTCGACCTGAGGAAGAGTCCGAGCTTCCTCAGACACCATGGCCTGTTGAATCTCATCGGCAGATGCAATGACCGCTGCTGCGACCGTAGTCAATGTAATTACGAACAGAATAATGGCGAGGAACGCCGGGACTACATCACTCACAATTATTCACGTCCGTCACTACCTCTCACAAATCAGCTAGCCCCCGCCGCTTCAACCCAACCCTTGTTAGGGAAAGAACCCAGTGTTCTTCGGGCTACATCCGCCCACCACAGTCACAGATAATTTAACCCGGGCGACTGAGCGGTGAAACTCGGCGATCTGATGGTTGGCTTCTGCTTGAAGGTGTGGATGCGAACGGCGTGTGTTCCCGCCTAGCTGAAGTGCGGCATCACCTCATTGACGAACAGCTTCATGTCGTCAAGCTCCTGGAACTGTGGGAAGGTCGCCACGGAGAAGTCGAAACCCATCTCCACAAGCTCCATCAATTGCTCCGTGACGGCCACGGGGTCTCCCGCTATGGGAGGTTGATCGCTGGTCATCTTGTCTCCGGCCATCTCAAGGGCCTTCGAGTGGGTGCGATGGAGGTAGAATCGCGGGGCCAGGGTCTTGCGGATGCTGTCGTAGTCTCGACCTATCGCTTCGCAGTGGACTTTCAGCGCGTCCAGCTTGCGTTGAAGCTGGTCAACGGGACGCATCACGTCGTTCCACCAGTCGGCGTGCTCGGCGACGACGCGCAGAGTTCGGCGCTCGCCTCCCCCTCCCAGCATCAGGATGGGGAGCGGGTTGGGAAGAGGCTCACAATGGACGTTATCGACATGGTAGTATTCGCCGCTGAAGTTGGCCGGGCTGTCGGTCCACATGGCCTTCATGACCCGAACACCCTCGTCCAGCATCTCGATGCGGGTTCGCGCCGAGGGATAGTCGAATCCGTAGGAGCGGTACTCCGGCTCGTACCAACCCGCTCCGTATCCCAGGATTAGCCGACCGTAAGTTAGGTGTTGGATGCTGGACGCCATCTTCGCCATGAGCGAGGGGCTGCGAAAGGAGTTGCTCATCACCACCGTGCCCAACTGTGGCCCTGGATATCGGGCCGCCATCCAGGTCAGGAGTGTCCAGCACTCCAGACGCCATTCGGTCGTGTAGTTGAGGTGGTCCGACGTCCAAAGCGACTGGAAACTCTGGGATGCCACGTCCAGCGCACGGTGCAGGTCGCCCATATACTCGCGGGGCCTGATGGTCTCATAGCCGCGCTCTCCCGACGGCGGGTTGTATCCGAATTCCATTAGCGGTTTGCTAGGCATCGTTCTCCCTTTAGGTGGTTAGGTGTGAGGGTTTCAAGTGTCGGGGGAGATGGTATTTCAGCGTCAGATCAAGGTCAATGCGTTCGCCATCCTTATAACCTATAATCGGCTGACCGAAGTAATGGGAACGAGATAAAGGGGAGCGCTTCATGTCCGATCTGAATAACGATGAGATTCGCGCGTTGGCAAAGGCCGTCGGTCTGGAGATTCTGGACTCGGATATTAACGACGTGAACTACAGCCTGAACGCCATTATCGAGGCGATGGACGGTGTTGATATTGAGGGATTGAACGCCGTGGAGCCTCTGGCCATCATTCTTCAGAACGGAGAGGCGCAGTCATGAGCAACGGGGGGCTTGTTTTTCTGTCAGCCACCGAGTTGGCCTCGAAGATCAGAGACAAAGATGTTTCGCCCGTCGAGGCTGTCGAAGCCTATCTGGAACGCATCGCGCAGATTGACCCCAAGCTGAACGCCTACATCACCGTTCTGGCAGATGAGGCATTGGCCGAGGCTCGACAGTCCGAGTCTGACATCGCCTCTGGGAAGAACAACGGGCCGCTCCACGGAGTCCCTGTGGGCATCAAAGACCAGATTCACACCAAAGGAATCCGCACCACCGATGCCTCCAAGATTCGAGCCGACTTCGTGCCCGACACGGACGCGGCAGTGGTCGAGGGTCTCAAGAGATCGGGCGCTATTATCCTCGGCAAGCTGAACATGACCGAATTCGCTATGGGCGACCCAATAACCTCGGCCTTCGGCGTCACCCGCAACCCGTGGGACCTGGAGCGCAACCCCGGAACCTCCAGCGCCGGCTCTGGAGCGGCTACGGCGTCGTTCATGTGCGCCACATCTCTCGGCGAGGACACCGGAGGCTCGGTGCGCGGCCCGGCGGCCAACTGCGGACTGGTGGGCATCCGGCCATCGTGGGGTCGAGTGAGCAGATTCGGCGTGGACGGCGCGTCGTGGTCTCTGGACACCATAGGCCCCATATCTCGCACCGTGGAAGACTGCGCCGTCACCCTGGGCGCTATAGCAGGACGCGATCCACGAGACCCGTGGACGTGGGACGTTCCTGTCCCGGATTACCGCGCCGCCCTCACCGGAGACGTGTCTGCATTGAAGATCGGGCTGGTCAAGGAGTTCCTCGACCCGGACGTTCTGGGGGTCACCGAGCCTGTGCGCCAGGGAGTTCTGGACGCAGCCCAACTACTGGCGGGTTTGGGCGCTGAGGTGGAAGAGGTCTCCCTTCCCCTAGCTCCGATATCCGGTATCGCCAGCCGAATCATAAGCTCGGTGGAGCGCACCAGCCTGCGTCCTGAATGGCTTCGTGAACGGCCCCAGGACTTCCACCACAACACCCGCATCGCCTTCACAGCGGGCGAGCTTATACCTTCCCAGATCTACTACAAGGCCCAGAAGCTGAGGGCGTTAGTTCGCAAGCAGACACTGGACGCGCTGGAGCGATACGACGTGCTTGCCATGCCCATCGACTCGGAGCCTGCGACAATCATGGACATGCGCCCCGGAGTCCGAAGCAAAGAAGCGGCGATTCAAGCTTTGAGACGGGGTTCGTATCGCGGACTATTCAGCATGGTCAGCGGCCCTGCGCTCTCGGTGTGCTGCGGTTTCACATCTGACGGCGAGGGCAAATTGCCCTTGGCCCTCCAGCTTGCTGGCCGCCCCTTCGACGAGGCCACGGTTCTGAACGTCGCCCACGCCTACCAGCAGAACACGGCATGGCATCTGGAGCGCCCGCCGATCTAATCCTTCAACCCTCCACGGTAGCACTGTACCAAAGGACAGGTCACAAGCCTGTCCTTTTTCTTTGGGGCGAAACTGTCCTGTTGCCTGACCCGGCAGACTGTTTTCGCCACATGTAGGCACTCAGGAGTCACCCAACATCTGGATGGTCCCGACGTAACTCGTGACAGCTCTGTCCGAATAAAGATCGACTTTCCATTGGTTGCGACCGAATGAATTCTTTGGGCTCTATAGTTGCTGAACTCTGTTGCGTCTTGTCTGTAAACGTCCGATAGCGCCCATTCTCCAGTCCCGTCCTGACGTTCATATATGCGTACGCCCCCAAGACTCGGCGCCACTATGACGCCATCACTGGTGTCTAGTCCTCCAAGCGAATCAAGAAAACGCGCTGGAAGAGCGGCGGGATATCCCGAGCCTGATTCCAGGGGCGACTGCTAACAAATGATGAATCAACAACCGACACCTCAGCGGATAATAGCCATGCGCCTGTACTCAAATCTGTTTCATACGCATATATCTCTCCTCTGATTGCCTTGACTACGATTAACTCCTCACCAACTGCGGTGTCCAACCCGAACCCGGACGCGATAACTGAAGCGGGCGATTAGGGGGTGGCGCTTAATGTCCATTCCTCTTTGTCCCGGTCCTTCTCGAACACTTAGGCGATGCCGTTGAAATTATTCGGGAAGGGAGAGCTGACGACGATGATGTTATTCCATGCGGAGACTGGTCCGTAGTAAGCCCCTGCCTATGACTCAAGCCCTTCGGGCGGAATCAGTTTCGCCGTATTCCGTCAAAATGTTGTGCCTGGTCCTCGTTCGTACACTTGCAGGCCATCCAATACCATGACAGCCAATACATCGGCGATTACTGAAAACGGCCCCATATCCGGCACAATCAATCTTGCTGTCTCTACATAATTTGATGCACTGGTGTTGGGATCTGCTCCAACTGCGGTAGCTGGATCCATTGCCAAGCTCATCAAAAGGATTGTAATTGCGCTTATCAGGATGCGTTTGGAAAACATGGTTCCCCCAGTCCGTCTCTGGGCTTGCAAAGCTAATGCATTAGGCTCTGCGGCGGCCAATGAATGGCTCCATCGCTAACATATTCGATGCTGGCGTAACTTTCCTGACTCTGCGCTGACAGTTGGCTGACTTAGACGATGTCGCCAATCGGCCACATGGCCTCAGGTATCAGACATTTGCAGGGATCTCTGATTACCCATCTGATCCAATCACAAGTTCAAACGCTTTCGACTGTCAACGAAAATCGCACGTGTGGGCTACAATGCGCTTGACAGGCATGGGCATCCGCGACATGCGCGCCTGTCGTTGAAAATCCGCCAATGACTTGGCAACATCTAGCAACGCATGACGGTCATGTCCAAAGGCGCTCCATCCCCATCTAACCGATGCAAGCACACACTTGAGCCAGTAAACGTCCTTGGCAGAGGTGATTAAGGAAGAGAAACTGCAACAGGGGGACCGATTCCCCAGCCTGACGCTGAATCTCATCAATGGAGAGACTCTGCGCATTCCAGAAGATATGCCTTCCCGCTATCTTGTGTTGTTATTTTATCGGGGCCACTGGTGACCGTGCTGCCGGCGGCAGTTAGCCGCATTTGAGGAAAACAAGGCCGAGCTAGAGGCGATGGGCGTCACTATCATAGGCGCCACAACCGACACTCTGGAAGAGGCCCAGGACATCGCGAATAACGACCCCGGCCTGACCTATCAGGTGGCGTACGGCGTTACCAAAGAGGACGCCGACCTTCTGGGAAGCTGGTGGTCTGAGGATAGAGAAGGGTACATTCAGCCCACGCGGAGTTCATCATGGGTCGTGGCGGGGTTGTCCTAGGCGCGTTGTATGTGTCCGGCCCCGTGGGTCGCATGGGAGCGGATGAGGTGATTACAATGATCACGAACCGCGAGCGTCGGCGACAAAAACAGGAGACGCCCGCCACCTGAAGAAGTCGCCATTCTGAACGAATGTGACGAATCTGGTCGTAGATAGGACAACGGTTGCTCTCTCAGCGACTAGATTCTTCGCGTCACTCAGAACGGCGAGTCTTGAAAGCTGACAGCTACCCTATGCGCTCGAAGATGGTGGCAACGCCCTGGCCTCCGCCCACGCACATGGTAACCAGACCCAGGGTTTCATCTCGAAGCTCTAGCTCTTCCAGCAGTTTGACAGTCATGATGGCGCCGGTGGCCCCAACGGGATGGCCGAGGCTGATGCCAGAGCCATTGACGTTGGTCTTGTCGATGTCCATGTCAAGCTCTCTCATGCAGTAGAGGGCCTGAGACGCGAACGCTTCGTTTAGCTCGATCAGGTCGATGTCGTCCAACTCCATGCCTGCCTTGCCCAGGGCTTTTCGGACCGCTGGGATAGGGCCAGTGCCCATGATGGCAGGCTCTACGCCAGCGACGCCGCGAGTGTGCCACCTGAGTTTGCCCTGAACCCCAAGTTCGGCTGCCTTGGCGGCGGACATCAGGACCACCGCGGCGGCGGCATCGTTGATGCTGGATGCGTTGCCGGCGGTGACTGTCCCGTCCTTTTTGAACACGGGGCGAAGCTGTCCCAACCGCTCCAGGGTGGTGTCGGCGCGGGGGCCTTCGTCGGTGTCGGCGATGATCGGGTCGGCCCTACGCTGAGGCACCTCGACCGAGGTTATCTGTCCCTTGAATCGGCCACTGGCGACTGCGGCGGCGGCACGAGTGTGGCTGATGAGGGCCAACTCGTCCTGGTCCTCTCGGCTGACACCGAAACGCTCGGCGACGTTTTCGGCGGTCACGCCCATATGGTAGCGGTTGACGGGGCATCCGAGTCCGTCAGTCAGGCCATCGACCAGACTCGCGTCACCCATCCGAAGGCCGTCGAATCGCGCCTGGTAGCCCAGCATGAAGGGGGACTGGCTCATGTTCTCTATGCCGCCGGCCACAACAATGTCCACCTCGCCGGTGCGGACAAGCTGAGCGGCCATGTTGATGGCCTCCAGACCCGACGAGCACTGGCGGTTAATGGCGATGGTCGGAACCTCTTCGGGCACTCCGGCGCGCAGGGAGGCGAGGCGGGCGGCGTATCCGGCCTCGGTGGCCTGGAGCGCGTTGCCCAGGACTACTTCATCCACCATGTCGGCAGTGATGCCCGCTCGCTCCAGCGCCGCCCTGATGGCCGTTGCGCCCAAATCCGGCGCGGAAACGTCCTTGAACGCGCCCCCAAACCTGCCCACCGGTGTCCTGGCTCCGCTGACGATTACGGCTTCTTGCAACTCCATGATGCGTCCCTCCCTGATTGTAATTAGTGGTAGCTACCGTGATAAATTCGCAAGGCTCAACTCTCAGTATTACTCTGAAGGTTGAATGATGAAGACTGCTCGTGACTGGATTATACGTCAAATCTGGACTTTGACCAATGTCGTGTCTGCGGGTCGCATGGCCCCCCCTTACTTAGAGGTGAGAACTTACATGCAGGCATGGGCGTTATGGCCTGCATGTGGCTTCTTGAGGAGCAGGATACCTTATAAAACCCCCTCTACTTGTGCAACACGCGAAGGCGCTACAACCTTCCATCTTGTTCTCCGTGTCCAGTGTTTGTGAATAACTCAGTCTGCGAATCCAACATGATCGTGAGAATTTGCAGAGGCCTCCGGTCCCAAAAGTGTCCAGTTTAAGATAAGAGAAAAGTCGTGAGAGCTTCTACCCCAAAGAAACAGGTTGCTGGCGTGAGGCGAGTGAAAATGTTTATTCGCCGCGATCTCTACTGGCTGTCAGGATTTCCGACTCCTCAAGGACCTTGGAACACCGCGACACGAGAACCGGCAGCCTCGTGGCGCCCTTCAAATGGAGCGCTACTCATGACTGGCTTTAGGAAGCCGATCCGACCACTTTTGTAGATGGTGCCTGGAAGCCACCTCTCGAGGGACTCGGGTTCGCGCCGATTGTGATTCTATGACTTCGCTGCTCGTTAGAAGCGGCAATTGACGCGCTCGGCAGATCGTCATATAGTCAGTTACATCCCTGCATGCTACGATTGCGAGACTGCCACGCTCCATGTGGCATGTCCTGATGCCTAATAGCCTTTCTAAGGAGAATGACCAGTGGGCAACAACGAACTTTCAGCGATGGCCCATCTCATGCGGCGCGCGGGTTTCGGCGCCACTCGCGAGGAGTTGGAATCGAGAGTCGCAATCGGATACGAGGCGACCGTCGAAGAACTTTTGCACCCGGAAGACGGAGAGGCCGTAGACATCTACGAGTTTCTCCGGCACCATCACTCCCAATGGAAACCCGGCACCGCGGGTGGACTCGGCCAGTCGAGTTGGGTCTGGCGAATGATAAACACCAAAACTCCGTTGCAGGAAAAGATGACCCTGTTCTGGCATCAGATTTTCGCTACTGGAGTTTCCAAAGTGGACCACTATGACGAGATCATCGACATGGTGGATATGTTCCGCGAAAAAGGTCTCGGAAAGTTCAGGGCCCTGCTTCTCGAAGTCGCGAGAAGCCCGGCCATGATCTTCTGGCTGGACAACAACGAGAACCACGCCCACGCAGTTAATGAGAATTGGGGCCGGGAGCTTCTCGAATTGTTCACTCTGGGCGTGGGCAACTACACCGAAACCGACGTGAGAGAGGCATCGCGGGCTTTCACCGGCTGGACAATCGAACCCAAGCTCCCCCGGTTCCACATGGGCAGGTGGGACTGGTATTTCGAGTACCGGGCCGACGATCACGATGACGGCGAGAAAACCTTCCTCGGACGCACCGGCGACTTCAACGGCGAGGACATCATCGACATTATCCTTGAGGAACCGGCGACGGCTCAGTTCATAGCCCGCCACCTGTACAGTTTCTTCGTTTCCGACGAGGTCCAGGTGCCTGCGTGGTCTGTGACTCCCCCTGCGGACCCGGAGGCCGTCGACACGTTGGCGAAGGTCATGATCGAATCCGACTATGACATGCGCTTGACGATGAATGTGTTGCTTAATTCAGACTTCTTCAAGGCCGCACAGTTCACCAAGATCAAGAATCCAACCGAAGTGGTAGTCGGCACGTTGAGACTGGTCGGCGATGCTGAACTGCCCAGCCCCAACTCCTTCGAGTGGTCCAACCAGATAATGTACATGGGCCAGGACCTGCTGAACCCGCCCAGTGTGGAAGGCTGGCACTATGGTCCCGAATGGGTAAACAGCGGGTTGCTGATGACGAGAACCAACTTTGTAGCCGACATGCTCAGCGAGACGGATCGTCCGGGAGTCCGAACGATCATCGACCGGGTTGGCGGCGCTGCATCAAGCCCTGAACAGTTGGTGGACTCTTGTCTCGATTTGCTGGGACCGTTCGAGGTCAGCGCCAGCACGAAAGACGAGCTGGTCGCCCATGCGTCAACGCTGACGTGGAGCGAAAATGATAAATCTGGGGCCGAGGAAAATGTCGCGGGAATGCTGCAACTCATCGTCTCAACTAGAGAGTACATGTTCGCCTGATCTTCTCATCGCCATACTGAGCGAAGGGAAGTATCTGGAAGTTGGAATACTCACAGCCGAATTGAAAGGGAAGAAATGCTAACGAGAATCGTCGAAGACCGAGTATATGACTATGGCCATGTCGTCGGAGGGCGCATTTTCATGGGCGTCTACACGATTGCTTTGGGACATGGGAGCAATGTGTTTGCGATTGTTCGCGGGCCATATAGCGCGAAGGTGGTCAAATTGACGATCGGAGAGATTCCCGACGATGAGGAGATCATCGTCGAATTTGGCGAGCGGGGCGAAGGCTCTGGACAGTTCACTTGGCCCGCCGGAATTGCCGTCGATAGCCAGGAGAACGTGTTCGTGACCGACGAGTGGCTTCATAGAGTCAGCGTATTCACTGCCGACGGCGAGTTTTTGAGGACGTTCGGAACGGCAGGAAATGGCGAGGGCCAGTTCAACAGGCCGTCGGGTATCACGATTGACAGCAACGACGACATCTACATCTCGGATTCTCTGAACCACCGAATCCAAAAGCTGTCCAGTGAGGGACGATTCATCAACCAGTGGGGAAATCGCGGGGCCGACGCCGGCGAGTTCAACTCACCCTGGGGTATCACCACGGATGGTCAGGGCCACGTGTATGTGGCAGACCACAAGAACCACAGAATCCAAAAATTCGACGCAGACGGGGAGTTCGTCTTCGAGTTGGGCGGCCATGGAAAAGGCGACAATCAGTTCGACCACCCTTCTTCTGTTGCCGTTGACTCCGACGGCGAAATCTATGTGTGCGACTGGGCGAACAACAGGGTCCAGACATTCGACAAAGACCGAAACTACCTGACAACCTTCGAAGGCAACGCTCAGGAGCTTTCAAAATGGCAGCGGCAATACGTGAACGCCAACCCGGATGTATACAAGGCCCGACGCCGCGTCTACACCCTGGAGCCTGAACAACGTTTCGCCCTTCCTATGGCGGTGGCGTTCGACAACGAAAAATCCAGACTAATGGTGGTTGACGCCCAGCGCTGGCGGATACAGATTTACAACAAGCTACGCAACTACGCCGACCCGCAGTTCAACATCTGAACGGCAAGCCTCAGTTGAAATAAAATTGCGTGTTCAGTAGGATACAACCGCATCGTCGAATGACAGCATGCGCCACTTATTGAGATAGGAGTAAATAACCCTATGTTCGCAGCCCGGGTAAGCAGCCCCAAACAGTTCGAGATTATTGACATTGATATGCCCGTAGCCGAGGACGGGCAGTGCCTGATCAAGCTAGAGAGATGGTCTGTGTGCGGCTCTGACATCCGCCACGGCTACGGGCCGGTATATGCTGAAGAAGAATATCCTATGCGTCTCGGTGCCCCGTGCCACGAGACCGTGGGCACGATCATCGAAAGCAAGTCCGACAAGTTCAACGAGGGGCAGCGGGTTATCGTTCTCCCAGGGCGCGAGACCGGAGCGCTGGTGGAGTACATGGCGGGTCAAGAAGACCGCATGGTCGCCCTGCCCGACGAGGGCACGTCCGAAGAGTGGCTCATGTGCCAGCCGTCAGGGACAGTGCTGTACTCTGTCCAGCAAGCGGGCACGGTCTTGGGCAAGAGCGTAATGGTGATGGGTCAAGGGAGCATCGGGCTGTCCTTCACGGCCATCTGCGCCCGCGCAGGCGCCAGGCAGGTCATCGCCGTCGATCCTCTGGACAATCGCCTTGCGTTCGCCAAAAGATTCGGAGCGACCCACACCATCAACCCGGCCAAAGAGAACCTGGACGAGGCCGTCAACGAAATCACCAAAGGCGAGGGTGCAGAGATTTCAATTGAGGCCGCCGGATTCCCTGACACTCTGAACAACGCTCTCAAGCATGTCGCGAAGTGGGGCAAGGTCATCATATTCGGCATCCAGGGAGGCCTGCCTGGAGACATGACCCCTGTGAACATGGGCTCGTTCCTCGCCAAGATGCCCACCATCATCCCGACAGTCGGCGCGGTAAGCGGCGATGCCGTGAGCCACATCGAGAACATGGTCGAACTCAAACAACGCGGCTGGTGGGACCCCGGAGAAATGGCAACCCACACCAAGAATTTCGACGACATCAAAGCGGCCTACGACATGTACGAAAACTACGAAGACGACGTCGTAAAGGTCGTCCTGAGCACGTAGGTTTTCAGTTAGAACTCGATATGCTGACGATAGGGTCGGGTTTGGAACCCGCCCCTACTGCGGACGTTAGTTATTCCACGGCCACTTGAATCCAGGCGGCGTTATTTTTCTGTCGAGAAAATCTTCAGTCTGCTTGCGATAGAGGACGAACGTGTCGCCAACGCTCGAGGTGTCGTCGTACAAAAAATCAGGTATCTCGCCTTTGAGCGATGTTCGTCCGAACAGGTCAGCTTTTCCCCACACAACGACGCTATCTGCTTGAATTGACCACCCATGCTCTCCTTCGCCAATCGATTTACGGTAGTTTTCAGGCGCAAGCAGCGCGTCCAATCGCCTGGTTGGGCGCTCGTAACGACTGTCCGCATACTCACCCCAT
>Ga0207991_1001298_pt1 | contig 15452 bp, 10 predicted proteins | sample ETN07SmetaG_FD_185786 | JGI IMG/M metagenome (GOLD analysis project Ga0207991, IMG submission 185786) | Marine microbial and viral communities from oxygen minimum zone, Eastern Pacific Ocean - ETNP2014F14-07SV275 (SPAdes) (version 2) | ecosystem: Environmental > Aquatic > Marine > Oceanic ... | reverse complement strand
AATAGCATCAGGTAAGCTCGCTTTAGTATCGATACTTACCATTAAACGCCCTGAATAGGGCGAATTGTGAACAGAGATTATGGCAATCTAATGGGCAATAGTGGCGAGTGTGTTACTCGCCTGCCATGGCGCGCCCTTTGGTTTTAACACTGGCTATCAGCATATAAATACTGGTAGCAAGTAAGCACGCAAATAAGTAGCCCATCAATCCTTGAGGGCCTACTAAAAAGTTATCGGCAATGAGTGGGCCTACTACTGAACCCACGCTGTAGCTGAAAAGCATGACCTGTGTGGCGCATACAATGAAGCTAGCATCGAGCTTGTCGCAGGCCAGATTTATTGCCACTGGGTATAGGGCAAATATTGCCATCCCTAATAGAAACAGACCTGCTCCCAAGGCGTATATACCGCTAACCGCTGCGGTTAATGTTATGGCGGCGACACCCAGTAAACAAAATAGTGCCATGAGTAACGTGCGGCCTAAGTACTTGGATAGCGCAGGAATTAAAGGTTGAACTGCCATAGCGCCTAAAATAATTAAGGCCATTAAGCTACCCAAATCGTCGTGAGCAATGCCCCGGTTTAATAGTTCAAGAGGCATTAAGCCGTAAATGGCACCTAGGGTTAAGCCTGACACTATGCAACCAATAATTGCGGCATGATTTAGTTTCGATATTTGTTTTAGCGACAGTGGCGTACTGTGGGAAGCTTCAGGCTGCTCGCTCTTTGCAAACAAAAGTACGCCAATGGCTAAAATCAACATGGTGAAAATGGCAGCAAAAGGAAGCATGCCGCCTACGCCAATAGCGCCAATACCTAACTGACCTAAAGAGCTTCCCCCGTAAAGTGCGCCCATGTACAAACCTAAACGTTTGGCTCTATCGGCTTCGTCGCCGTGTAAAAGCCACGACTCTACGATTACAAATACACCCGCTACAGCAACGCCAGCCACTAACCGAGCCACAAGCCAAACTGCGGTGTGAGCAAACAAAGGCATTACTACAATAGTTAGTAATAGTACGCCTAAACACAGCGCAAAACCGTGCTTGTAACCAACGCGGGTTACCAACGGTTCAATACTAAGGGCACCCACTAGTAGTCCAGCGTAAAAGCTGCTAGCCAGCCAACTGGCGATAGCCGTGTCTAGGTTGTAATGGCTGAGCATTAGTGGGATCAGACTCATCAAATAGCCAGACGCAACTGCGTACATACCCAGCGCAATAACGGGAACAGAAACCCGCGCTTTGGCTGGCGGGATAAGGGTGTTGTCCAAGGTAATGCCTTACATCAAAGGAAAGAGAAGATAATTTCGCGGCGCGAATATGAGGCAAATTCTGATATAGGTAAAATGAAAAGAAATGCTCGTAAAGATGCTAAAAATTGATGGTGAGGAAGGCGCTGCTAGATAATGCATGCGCCTCAGATAGCTTAAGCATTAGCGCCTTGAATCATCCGGTGTATGATCTGCCACAAATGCGTTTCTTTCGCCCATAGGTTTATCTTCTCCTACCGTACTGTCTGCAGTAGTTTGGAGCTCTATCGACGAGTTCACCTCTGCACCAATTAGAATGATATACGCGGTTAAATACAACCACATGAGCAAGATAATAATTCCCCCAACGGAGCCGTAGGTTTTGTTGTAGCTTCCAAATTCATTGAGGTATATCGAAAAGCCATACGAGGCTACCACCCATAATAAGGTGGCAAAGACTGAACCCGGTGTCACCCAGCGCCACTGGGCTTCTCTTCGGTGAGGGGCATATCGATATAGGGCTGAAAGCGCAATATTAAATAGGGCCAGCATAACAGGCCAAGTCACCCACATGGCTTGCTCGGTACTAAGGGCATTTGACGTCATCCAGTTTAATGCTTCGGGTAAAATGGTGATGCAGGCGAGGGACACAATTACGGTAAGGATCATAAATATGGTGCACGTAATGCGCGCTAGAATACCTTTGAAAAAGCCTCTTCCTTCCGCCTCGCTATAGGTAATGTTGCATGCTTTTATCAGTGCGTTGGCGCCTTTGCTACTGCTCCACAGTGACAAGAGCAGAGTAAATAAAAAACTCCAGCCTAATGCAGTATTCGACTTCTCGGTTAAATTTTTTAGCTGTTCTTCAATGATGTAGCGACTGTCATTTGGCACCACGTTTACCAGCAATGCCATGTGGCGTTGCAGTTCATCGGGAGAGACAACAAGCCCATACAAGGCAATAGTTGCCCCTAATAGTGGGAAGATAGCCAGCAAGCAGTAAAAGGCAACGCCAGCAGAGATAAGAGGAATGTTGTCTTTTTGCAGGCTAGTGAAAATACGCTTTGAAATACTCCACCAACTTTTCAAAGAAAGCTCGAATGCAGATTTAGCGTGGTTGAAACGTTCCTTGCTCATGTGTCCTCATGTTTTGCCTAATCGATAGAACTCTTAAAGCTTGATACATGAAAACTTCGCTGTCGGCTTACATAAACTTAAAAAAGGAGCGAGAAAGAAGCTCTGTAAATCGTTCACAAAATCTGAATATGTGCGTGACTATCAATGTTGATGAAAATGTTGTTTTTTCATTTATTGTAATTCATTCAATGGCTTACGTTTGTTGGTTTGGGTGGTTTGCAATTTGCACCTTCAATAGCACCTTAGCTAGATAGTAAGAGCTAGGTTATGCCATGCACAAACTAACGCGTTCACCTGATGGGATTTGCTAAAGGTGTTAGGCGGACAGTTATTCCTGTCATGTGGCGATCCCTACTTTTACTAGCTTTACATTTCGTCTTTCAGAAGGAGATAACACTATGAGCAACACCCAAAACCTTAAAGGCAAAAAAATCGCTATTTTGGCAACCAACGGTTTTGAGCAAAGCGAGTTGATTCAACCAAGAGACAAGTTTATTGAGCAAGGTGCTGACGTTGATGTGCTATCTATTGATGATCAGACAACAATTAAAGCATGGGACGAAGACAACTGGGGAAAAGAAATTAACGTTGATAAACAAGTTACGTCTGTAAACCCTGAAGATTACGATGCCCTTGTGCTACCTGGCGGTCAAATCAATCCCGATGTGCTGCGTACAAATGAAGATGCTATTGCCTTCATCAAAAGTGCAAACAGCGCGGCAAGTATTAAAGCTATAGGTGCTATCTGTCATGGTCCATGGTTGCTGGTGGAGTCTGGGTTAGCGAAAGGTGCAACACTCACTTCGTTTCCTAGTATCCAAACAGATCTAAAAAATGCTGGTGCGACCTGGGTTGATGAAGAAGTGGTGACCCACTCAAAACTAGTCACTAGTAGAAACCCAGATGATATTCCAGCTTTCATAAACAAAATTAGTGAAATGGTTGCCCAGTAAAAAGGAGGAAGTGTATGTCCACCGTAGCTACAAATAAAAAGGTTATCGCGATAACGGGAGCTTCCAGCGGCATTGGCAAAGAAACGGCAAAGCAACTGGTAAATAACGGTTTTAATGTTGCCCTTCTAGCAAGAAGTGAGGACAAATTGCGTGCCTTAGTCGAAGAGCTTGGCAATGATGTTGCGTTCGCTGTAGAAGCTGACGTTAGCGACTTTAAAGATGTCGATACGGCGTTTAAAAAGGTGAGCGAACATTTCGGTCGCATTGACGGCATTTTCGCTAATGCCGGGCGTGGCGCGAAAGCCGCCGGCATTGAAAAGGGGGACGTAGATGACTGGGATGGCATGCTGGGCGCAAACGTAAATGGACTGCTTTATACTGCAAAAGCTGGATTGCCGTACCTGCGCGATACGCAAGGCCACTTCATTATTACGTCTTCGGTCGCCGGTCGAATAGCCCTGAAAGGCTCTGTATATGGGGCAAGTAAGTGGTTTGCTTATGGTTTCGGTCAGAACCTCGCCGAAGAAATGCGCGAGTGGGGCGGCCGCTGTACAACTATCTGCCCTGGCATGGTGAATACGCCATTTTTCGATGAGCCTAAGGAAGATAAGCTTCAGCCAGCGGATATCGCAAAATCGGTATTGTTTGCCCTCAGCGCAGAAGAGTCAGCCTGCGTTCGCGAGGTTTATGTTATGCCGGCGAAGTAAAGCAAAAGGCTAGTTGAGTATAGTGATGTACTGTGTTTCTACAGTTCTTAATTGGCGTCAGCACGTTAACAAATGGGTCAGAACTGAATTTTATGTAGCTTTTGGCCTATGTGAAACCTCATGCAGAGGACGGTTGAGTTTAAACCGTCCATCTTTTTTTGAGTTTGGAGCCAAGGAAACGGAGACAAACGAAGGGGTATTCGCTGGTGAGTTTACTCAACGATCATTTTTTATAACAGCTTAAGGTTATCTTGGTTGTTGAAAAAATAAACACATTGAGATAGTCTAATATAAGCCTTGAGCTGGTCTTGTTGTTCAAAAAGGGAAAGCAGAGTATGGATGCTCACGATGTTTCCGAGCAATAGATTATCAATAACTTCCCCATTTTTAGTGTTTATCAGTGAAAAGGTGATAACTAAAATGGAGACCGAATATGATACATCATGGCATCAATACACCTAGCGGTATGACCCCTAAATGCACCCATCATCAATCACAAGGCCGATTCAGGCGTCTATTTCCTCAACTTCCTCGACTTATCAGTAACTCGCATGATCTTCGTGAATGCGGTAAAAAGAACGGACCCATGGATTCCGGAGCAGAAGCCAAGTTGTCAGATATTGACCTGGGTTACGTATTCTTAGGCCAATTCATCGATCATGATATTACCCTTGATGTTACATCGAGTTTAAGTTCACGAAATACCCCTGATGACATCAATAATATCCGAACGCCTACCCTGGATTTGGATTGTATCTATGGTTCGGGTGTTGAAGGGACACCGCATCTCTACTATCACGCACCACCAAACGCCTCCGGCAAACCTAAACAAATAGACAAGTTGCACCTGCTGACGAACGGTGATGATTTACTTAGAGCAGAGAGTACTCCTCAGGGGCATTTAAACCAAGTGGCGTTGATTGGCGATCCACGTAACGATGAAAACCGAATAGTCTCTCAGTTTCAATTACTGATGCACTATTTTCATAACACGGTTGTCAATGAGTTACTAACGAAGGGCACTTATACGACGAAAACTGCTCTTTTCGAAAAGGCGCGAGAGATCGTGACCTGGCACTACCAATGGGTCGTTATTTATGACTTTTTACCCAAGCTAGTAGGTCAAACGGTCGTCGATGATATTATGTGTAACGGTCGACGATTTTTTACTGAAGATAACTCTCCATTTATTCCGGTTGAATTTTCCGTCGCCGCCTATCGCTTTGGTCATACAATGGTTACCAACCCATTAGACTTTAACGAAAGTCATAAAGGCGTAACAATGTTTGGCAGCGAGTTAGGTACAGGGTTCCAGAAGAATACGGCAGGAGCGATTAACTGGAATTGGTTTTTCGGAGAAGATGCTCAGAAAGCGGGGGCGGTCGATGAAAAACTTCCTTCAGAATTACTGGAGTTGCCGTTTATCAAAAATGCTGAGGCATCGCTTGCCGTAAGAAATTTGCAACGTGGTCAGAGCTTTTCACTGCCATCAGGCCAGTCAGTGCACAAATACATGGAGTCTGTTTTAGGCGTAAGCCTGGATTCTCCCGATATGTCGATGTTCGAACTGCCGGGCAACTTAGCTCAAGCGACTCCGCTGTGGTTGTACATTCTCTGCGAGGGTAGCCTCTCAGGAGGCAATCATTTGGGGCCTGTTGGAGGTTATATTGTAGCTGAAGTGCTTATAGGTTTGATTGAAAGTGACCCTCACTCGTTCTTAGGATCTAACCCTTCATGGTATCCAGAACTAAAAGTACAGGGCAGTCAACCCGCTGGAGCTTTCGAAATGGCTGACATCATCAAATATACTGATTTCGCGGCTTAATATACAAGCGGAAGTATTTACTGAGGCGTGAAGATATCGACTCCTCTAAGTACGCTCTGTCAAAAGCCATTGTTGAGAATTAGATTAGTAGCACCAGAGTAAAATCGAACAGTCGGTTAGGTTGATGTAGAACGGATGAGATAGTTTTCAACATAGAAATATAGTAGCGGGGTAACTCAAAGGGCAGGGTTAGTCACTGCCCTTTTTGGTTTGCCCCGCCCTTATTTTTAACCTGCCTTATTAATTTCATGAAGCTATTCAAATTAGCCAAATAAAGTATTTTCCCCATCCTGTTACCCCTAATCTAGGTGTTTAGATAAGCGCTAGTTGAGTGAGATAGGCGATTGCAAACTCCTCATTGAAATGGCTTTCCCAAAGGGCCCGCGGCGCAATAACAATAACAGGAGAGTAAGATGTCTAACGAATTTACGGGTAAGACCGCTATTATTTCTGGCGCCGCTGGCGGCATAGGGTTAGCGCTGGCAGAGGCATTGGCAAGGCAGGGTATGAATATCGTCATGGGCGATATTGATAATGCTGCATTAACCGAATCGGGTAACGACTTACGTGAGAAAGGTTTCGATGTATTGACTTGCGCCCTTGATGTTACCGATTACGCTCAGTGGGAAGATATTGTAGCTAACGCCAAAGAGAAGTTTGGCAAGGTTCATATGGTCATCAATAATGCTGGCGTTGGCGGTACGCCGGGGAAAGTTGAAGATTCGGAGCATGAGACCTGGCGCTGGGTAATGGACGTCAACGTTATGGGCGTACTCTATGGCGCACAAGCATGCGTGCCAGCTATTAAAGAGCACGGCGAAGGAGGTTGGGTGCTAAACGTGGCGTCGATGGCCGGAATGATGGGCATGCCATATGCGGCGGCCTATTGCGCATCAAAGGCTGCGGTTGTCTCTATGACAGAAAGCTGGGTACCAGAACTGAAACCTTTTGGAATCCATACTTCTGTATTGTGTCCAGCATTTGTGAAGACCCGCATTCACGAGTCGTATAGAAATAGGCAACAAAAATACGCAGTAGCCGCTGAAAAACGCATTGATAAAGAGAAGCTTAAAGCCGGAGCTCAAGCAGCCACTAAAGCAGTAGAGTCGGGAATCGATGCCTCTGTGCTAGCTGAACGCGTGATAGAGGCGCTTCAGTCAGAGCAAACTTATATTTATACTCACCCGAATTATCGAAAGGTCACTACGGCGCGCTTTAGCGCTATTGATAGCGCCTTTGTAGATGCTGAGCAGAGTCAGGCTGTTGGTCATCTTATTGATGATGAAATCGTGACTTTTTAGTTCATTCGCGGCTACGGTTTGCGTATAAACACACGAAAGAGCCCTGAATCTTGTCTTCCAAAAGCCGTTATATAACGGCTTTTGGTGTTGTGAGAGTCTGAAGGTCAATGACGCGGTCACAGACTTTTTCTAGCTGTGTTCTATCGTGGCTGATAAAGAGCACCGTGCAATTTTCTTCTCTGCATTGATCGACAAGTAAGTGAGTAATTGCCTTACTTGTAATGGGGTCGAGCCTAGATGTTGGCTCATCAGCTATAAGTAGCTTGGGCCTTAGTAACAGCGCGCGCAGCAATGCAATGCGTTGAAGCTCACCTCCACTTACCTCAGAGGCGCTGCGCTCAAACAATCGCTGGTTAAGGCCTAGTTGAGATGAAAGTAAATCGGCACGCTTTTGAGACACCTTGTGAAGCTTTATTACGTCATCAATCAATGATTTAAGCGTAGTGTGATCGGCAAATGAACTGGGGGGATCCTGATATAGCTTTAGGGTTTGATAACGGTGTAAAAGCGTATGAAACGCAATATTGCCTTGATAGGATAGAAGCCCAAGTAGAGCATCACCTAGAGACGTTTTTCCACTGCCGCTATCACCACAAAGCCCGACAAATTCGCCTTCCCCTAAAGAAAAACTAAGGCCAGTAAATAGTGTACGGTTACCTCTCATAATTGTGAGGTCATTCACCGATACCAGCGGTACAAACTTATGCATTTTTTTTGTTGTAGCCGTCCAGTGTTGCGGAGCCGACGCAATAAGGGTTTTGGTATAGTTTGAAGACGGGGAGGACAGTATCTTGCGGGTATCACCTGTTTCAACCAGTTTCCCGTTTTTAAGCACCATACATTTACCACCCAGTGCCTCTGCCACTGAAACATCGTGCGTAATAGTAAGTAGCGTACCGTCGTTAGCTTTTTGCTTTAGTTGCTCAATAATATGATGTTTGCGTCCGGCATCTAGCCCTTTTGTAGGTTCGTCGGCTAGAAATAAAGGTGCATTAGTCGCTGATGCACAGGCAAAAGCAACACGCTGTGCCATTCCACCGGAAAGTTGAGAAGGGACCTTATCACTGTCGTCTTTAAGAGCCAGGTTGTCTAGCTGTGTCTTCGCACTCTTTTGTGCTTCGCGAGCACCGTTGCCCAATGTAAATCGAAAAACTTCGGCGACTTGCTGGCGAATTTTCATCATTGGGCTTAGAGAATGCCATGGCTCTTGCGGCAGCATAACAATGTCTCGCCCCCACAATTGTTCACATTCACGTCGGTTCGCACGAAGCATATCTACACCGTTTACCAGAACATTTCCCGTAACCTTTAGTGCAGGCGGTAAGTCGCCCATAATTGCTTGCGCTAGCAGACTTTTACCAGCCCCGGTTTCACCCAATATAGTAAGCGTCTCACCTTGTTCAAGGTTAAGGGATAGATCCTCTACAATATAGGTGTCTTGCGCGTAAATTGATAAGTGTTCAATAGCAATGCATTGGCTCACAGTTTGCGCTCCAATGCATCACTCTTTGATAGTCTACTGCTGCTGTCAAAAATGAACTTATTTAAACGAGGTGTTTTGTCACTCTTCGCAGAAAGTAAGTGAAAGCCCAGCACGAGAACGAATAGGGCGAAAATAGGTTGTGCGAGCAGCCAAGGTGCTTCGTGATAGTACGGAAAAAGCTCAACTATCATCAGCCCAAGCTCAGGGCTGGGTGGTTTTAAACCAACATAAACGAAGCCCACCGATGCCATGGCGATAATTGAGGAGGAGGCACCAAAAGCAGCAAGTGATAACACGTCTTGTCGAATGGCGGGCCATATATGCTTATTAAATAAATAGCGTTTTGGAAAACCCATTAGCGCAGAGTTTTCCAGTGCAGGGCCTGTCACTACTGGTAGAGTGATAGCACGTACTAGCCTGAAGTATTCGACGGCCAGTACTAAGGAAATGGCTAAATACAGCATAATGAAAGAGCCTGGTACTAGCGCCGCGAAAAGAAGAATAAGTACCAGTCCGGGGAGCGCTAATATCGTATTGGCAATGAAATTCAACGTCGTATCTACCCAACCTCTACACCACGCTGCAATTACGCCCGTTAGCACGCCAATGATTGATGAACTTAGTACACACAGTGCAGCGAGAGAAAGTGATATGCGCAGACCCTCTGAGATTCTGGCTAACATGTCGCGTCCGAACTGATCTGTACCTAACCAATGTTGCGCACTTGGGGCTTCGAGCACTTGCTTTAAATTTTGTTGATTGCCGTTTTTTCCCAATAGAACAGGCTCGCCCAACGCAAGTAATAAGAGCAGCATCAAAAGTGAAAAGCCAATCACTTTTTCAACAGGTAAAGCGAATGTCTTCATTGGCTATGTCCTCGATTTTCCCTCACCCTTGGGTCGAGTGCATACTGACTTAAATCGACTAGTGTGTTGACCAATACGAATAACATGCCCATCAGCAAAGCTGTGCCTTGTAACATAGTGATGTCGCGGGCAAAGACAGCATGGGACAGTCCGTGTCCTATGCCGGGCCAAGCAAAAAGGCTTTCAATCATAATTACGCCTTCAATTAACCCGATAAGCTGTATGCCCATGAAGGCTAGAGCAGGTATTACAATGTTGGGTAGCGCATGGCACCTGAACGCTTCTAGAGCGCTTAACCCTTTTATCTTGGCGAAATGGAAGTAACCCGATTGAACCGCATTAACAGTACTATTGCGAATTACGCGGTTTGATATAGCCGCCAGGCTTAACCCTAAGGTCATTACAGGTAATATGGTATAGACAAAGCCTGAAGAGCCCGCAACCGGAAGCCAGTTGAGCTCTAGAGCAAAAATAAAGATGAGAATTAGCCCCAAGCAAAAGACCGGTTGAGAGCGCACGAACGTGGAAAACACTAATACTGCTTTATCAAAAAGAGAAGCACGGCTTTTAGGAGTATTTTCACTTTTTCGAGCGCTTCTGATGCCGCTATAAATTCCCAGAGGAAACGCAATTAATGCGGATACCAGAATAGCGAGTCCAGCGAGAACAAGGGTGTAAGAAAGCTGATTTTGTAGCTCAACAACAATGGGGGCCCCCGTGACCAAGCTATTGCCTAAATCCAGTGAGGCTAAATCAGTCATCCAGCTTACGTACTGTTCGAAAGCGCTTCTGTGCAGACCAAGTTCTTCTGCTACGGCGTTAGCGGCACTTGTGCTTACCGCATCGTCACCGTAGCGGCCAGCCGCTATTTTGTAAGCCATATCTCCAGGTAGTGAACGGGTTATTATAAATGTGAGTGTGCCTACACTCCACGCCATCAGTACAGCTTGAAGCAGCCGTTGAAGTAGGATTTTTCTCATTATTATGGGGCTATTCTCATTTGAGATACGCGAAAAGAACGCTCGTAAGGGTCGAAGCTGAAGTTTCTTAGTCGGCTAGAAGTCGCCGTTTGCTGCACATAGTACATAACGGGGATAAGAGGAACGTCTTGCTGAACTTCTTGCATAATTGATGATATCAACGATTTGTAAGCGTGTTCATCCGTGGTGTGACTCAAGGTCTTTAAATCGCTAAACACTTTTTCATTTTGCCAGTTCATTGGCCCCCAATCGCCGCCTTCTTTTGAAGAAAAGTCAGCCAGCATTATACCGAGAGGGTCTGGGATGTTAGCAAAGTTACGTGCCATAAGTGCAGTTTGTAATGTACCATCAGCATGCCCTGAAGGAATGGCACTTACATTTTCCATATGGACAGAAACCTTCACTCCAATGCTAGCCCACTGATCTTGAATTGCCGTGGCAATGGTAATGAGTTCTGGGCGATTGGCATAGGTAATCATATCAAGCGTTAAAGGTGAGCCATCTTTGTAGCGCACGCCATCCTCACCCACTAACCATCCCGCGTCGGTTAGCAGCTGTGCCGCTTTTTTCCTATTTAATAATAAGTCGCCGTTTTCAACGCTATTTTTAATTGTTGGATTATTGTCAGCGTCACTCATTGAAATAGTATTGGTAGCATTATCTGTAGTAGAACGAATATGCCAGTCTCGAATATTTGGGCCAAATAGCTGATCAGCAGAGATATTCGATATACGCATTACGCCAGATGCAATGCCTTTTCTGTCAATCGCTAAACTCAGTGCCTGCCTTACTTTTACATCTGAGAGGATAGGATGGCCGCTATTTAACTTAACTAAAGTGGTGCGAGGGATCCTGTCGCTAAACACGTTTACGTTAGAGTCAGTGCGCAACATGCTAACCGCGGCAGGGTCGAGGTTGTACACAATATCTGCTTGCCCCGTTCGTACCATAAGCGCCCGCGTTTCAGAGCGGTGACCCGTTACGTACTCAACGTTTTCAATAACAGCGGGCTCGCCCCAATAATTGTCGAAGCGTGTGGTTGTAATATTGTGGGGTGGTTCAAAGTGCGTAATCTGATAGGGGCCTGTACCTATTAAGGTTTTAATTCGATTGAACTTGCCGAAGGTAGCAGGTGCCACGATCGCAGTTGCATAATTACTTAACAGGGAAGGGAAAGGACGGTAACTTTGGTTCAAGGTGAACTTGATAGAATATTCTGATACCACCTCCATGTTGGCGATCATATCTTTTGAAAATGGCGTTGGTTTACCAAACGCGACCGAAAGGCTTTTGTAGACGGCGTCGGCGGTCATTAACGTGCCGTCATGAAAATACACATCAGGACGTAAATTAAATGTCCAAACAGTAAAGTCCTCATCATTTGACCATGAGCTAGCAAGTCCTGGGATAAGCTGACCTTGGTTATCCACGTCTATGAGAGTTTCCAGAATTTGCATTCGTGTAAACATGTAGCCGGTACTTGCCGGATCGTTATTGACTGGTTCAAAAGGACCACTGATCAGAATTTTGTTTGTAGGTTGTGAAGGTGTGCAGGCACTAAGTAGAACGCTGGCAACGACGAGTAAAATTGTTAGATGTCTAATCCGCATATTATTTTTATGTATTCCCTTCGAGCCTTTAAGCTTTTTCGTGTCTATTTGAATCCTGTGAATCAGTATCAGTATTCTTAGGCTGACGCCCTGAATAGTAAAACAAACTTCCAGATTGGATAATATACGATTTGTTGAATAAATGTACAGATTGAGTCGGTAGGGCTAAACTACTTTTTGAAAAAATGCACTGGCTAATGACCATCAAGATATTAAGTAATGTTAAGTCGGTGCACAATATTTTCAACTTTTGTAATGGGCAGTTGGTCGTATGTTACATTGTAACTTTAAGCATTTATTAGTAATGCTATAGAGTGATAGTACTACAAATTAAAAAAGGGTTTTGAGCCCTATCAAACACACTGGATAACAATAATGAAAAAGCTTCTTAAAGCGGCAGTTGCTGTATCAGTTGCACTTGCGTGCACCCCCGCCTTTGCAGACAAAAACGACAAGAATGAAGTCTTCAGCAGTTCAACATTCAAAGCCATGGAGCTGAGAAATATTGGGCCTGCGTACATGTCTGGGCGTATCGCTGATATCGCAGTCGATCAGAACAATCCCTCAACATGGTACACCGCAGTGGGCTCGGGTGGTGTGTGGAAAACTACCAACGCGGGTACGACCTGGACGCCAATTTTCGACGACCAGCCAGTTTACTCCATTGGTGACGTGACCATTGCGCCAAGCAACTCAAATATTATTTGGGTGGGAACGGGCGAAAATAATGGTGGCCGTCACATTAGCTTTGGCGACGGTGTATATAAATCGCTAGATGGCGGTCAAACCTGGAAGAATATGGGTCTGAAGAAGTCAGAGCACGTTTCTGACATTATTATTCACCCTACAAATCCAGATATTGTATGGGTATCTGCCCAAGGACCATTGTGGAGTGGCGGCGGCGAGCGTGGGCTTTATAAGACGACCGATGGCGGTGAAACGTGGAAGCAAGTGCTTAAGCCAGCTGACGAATGGACCGGTGTAACATCACTACTTATTGACCCGCGTAACCCAGACAAACTTTATGCTGCAACGTGGGCGCGTCAGCGTTCAATTGGTGCCTATGTGGGAACGAACGAAGGCGCAGGTATCCATACTTCCAGCGACGGAGGCGAAACCTGGACTGAACTTAAAACAGGTTTACCACAAGGCAACATGGGTAAAATTGGTATGGCTATATCACCCATGAACCCAGATGTGATTTATGCCACCATTGAAACTGATAATCGCGGTGGTGGCTTCTACCGTTCAGCCGACCAAGGTGCTAGCTGGACTAAAATGTCAGATGAAGTAGGCGGTGGCACAGGTCCTCACTACTATCAGGAAATATTCGCTGACCAACATCAATTTGACCGTGTTTATATTGCCAGTAACTACAGCAAAGTGTCGGATGACGGCGGCAAAACGTGGACGCCCATCAACACTAAACGCAAGCACGTAGACGACCACGCCATGGCGTTCCATCCTACCGACCCAGATTTCGTATTGATGGGATCCGATGGTGGTATTTATATGTCTCACGACAGAATGGCGAATTGGCGCTTTATGGCGAACCTTCCATTAACCCAGTTCTATAAAGTAGCGCCAGATGACTCTAAACCATTTTATAAGATCTACGCTGGCGCACAGGATAATTCCACCCAAGGCGGTCCTTCGCGCACTATGCGTGAAGAGGGGATAAAGAACAAAGATTGGTTCTTAACCTTGGGCGGTGATGGACACGGCCCAGCGGTAGAGCCTGGTAACCCTGACATTATGTATTCGCAGTGGCAGCAAGGAAATTTGGTTCGTGTAGATACGACTACCCGAGAAGGGGTGTATGTTAAGCCTCAGCCACTACCAGGCGACCCTGCAGAGCGGTTTAACTGGGATGCGCCGATTAATGTGTCTGCACATGATCCTGCGCGTATCTATTTTGCCTCACAGCGGGTTTGGCGAAGTGATGATCGCGGTGACAGCTGGACTGCAGTGTCGGGTGATCTCACTAAAAACGGCAATCGCATGCATTCGCCACTTATGGGGCGCACGTGGTCAGTAGAAGCCGGCTGGGACTTGTATGCCATGACAGAGTTTCATACCATTGCCAACTTTGCTGAGAGCCCGGTAGATGAAAATATTCTGTGGGCAGGTACCGACGACGGTATTATTCAAGTGACCACTAATGGTGGTAAATCTTGGAAAAAGATTGAGCTAGATGACATTAAGGGGATTCCAGCCAATTCGTACGTGAATGATATTCGCGCTGACTTGTTTGATCCCAATACGGTATATGTTGCCCTTGATAATCACAAATATGGTGATTACAAACCTTATTTAATCAAGTCGACTAACTTAGGGAAAAGCTGGACTTCATTAGCTGATGATTTACCTGAAAAACACTTAGTGTGGCGTATTGTACAGGACCACGTAAATAAGGACTTATTGTTTATCGGTACTGAATTCGGTGTGTTTTTCTCGGTAGATGGCGGTAAAGACTGGGTTGAGTTAGACGGTGGTATGCCGACCATCTCAACCCGCGATGTGAAAATTCAACGTCGCGAGAATGACTTAGTCGCAGGTACGTTTGGTCGCGGTATTTACATACTTGATGACTATGCGCCGCTGCGTTCATTAACCGAGAAGTCGATGCAAAAAGACGCCATTTTGTTTGCGCCAAGTCGACCGGTTAAGTGGTTCCAGTTAGATGATAATCACACAGACTCTGATGGTGACGATCGCTTTGTCGCCGAGAACCCCGAGCACGGTGCAACCTTCACCTACTATTTGAAAGACAGTCTGCTTACGGCCAAAGAAAAGCGCCAAGAAGCCGAAAAGAAACTTATAGAAGACAAAAAGTACCCTAAGTATCCAAGCTGGGAAGCGGTTGAAGCTGAAAACCAAGAAGCTGCCCCAGCAGTGTATGTCGAAGTACGCGACAGTGATGGTGACTTAGTGAAGCGTGTAGAAGGTAACACAAAGAAAGGCTTACACCGTATTACCTGGGATATGAAATATTCACTCACTATTCCGCTTACTGACAAAGACAGCAAGAACAATGGACTCATGGCGCTACCAGGCAGCTATACCGCGACGTTATTTAAGCGAGAAGGCTCCACGGTAACAGCGCTTTCTGAGCCAGCGTCATTTGTATTGGAATCTATCTACGACGGCGCGCTGAAAGGTGCTACGCATGCTGAAATTGAAGCATATGGTCATGCGGTGAACGATGCGCAAAAACGTGCATTATCATCGACGACTGTACTGAAGCAATTAAAAGAAACCATGGGCCTTTTGCGTACCGCGATTGATCGCACGCCAAGTGATGTGAAAAGTCTTGAAGCGCAATACGCTGCTATTCA
>Ga0207991_1001297_pt1 | contig 15457 bp, 13 predicted proteins | sample ETN07SmetaG_FD_185786 | JGI IMG/M metagenome (GOLD analysis project Ga0207991, IMG submission 185786) | Marine microbial and viral communities from oxygen minimum zone, Eastern Pacific Ocean - ETNP2014F14-07SV275 (SPAdes) (version 2) | ecosystem: Environmental > Aquatic > Marine > Oceanic ... | reverse complement strand
GTCAGAATTGGTAATTTGCTTATGTTTCGCTTTCAGCCACTCACCAAACTTTTTACCACCTTTATAAAGTCCATAACCTGCGGCGCCAGCGGCGGCTATTGCGGGCCAAACTTCATTAATTGGAAATAGTTCTCTGATATATTTTTTATGTATTGAATTATACATTATTTCTGATTGTTCTGGAGTAACGTATCCTTGTTGCTTGATTGTTTTTAGAAGTCCTTGAATCGCTTTTATTTCTCCTCTATCTCCAAATGCTTGTGCTAACATAAGTATGTTTTCTGAATGATTGTTTCTGTCTTCATTGTGATTGTATACTGTCTGCATTTTTGTTAATGTAGATACTTTTTCTTCTGCCTGAGCGTCTTCTTTTAGCCATTCTTTAATTTGTTCTACTTTGACGTTTTTAATACCATATCTATTTTGCTTTTTTACTACTGGTAGTTTAGCATTTGGTTTCAAATAGATTGTATCCGGTGTTTTTCCTTGTGGCTTAGCCCCAGGATTATATATTCTGCTCGTTCCTTGTCCACTCATTCCTTGTGGACCAAGTCTTGGTGGTCTTCCAGAAGTTTTTATTTTAGAGCCAATTACTGCATTATCTTTAGTAAAATACTTACCAACTTTTTTTGCTACTGCTTGTACTATTGGTTTGCCAAATTTAATACCTAGGTCGGCAGCCTTAGTAAGTATTGCCCATACAGCAGGATTTTCAAGTAATTCTGCTCTATTAACTAATTTTCCATCTTCATCTAACACAATTAGGTCGCCCATTTCGTTAGACTCTACGATTTGTATAAGCGTATCATTGTCAATACTTTCGTTTCCAATTTTCTTTGAACCTTCAGTTGCAGGTTCACTGTCATAATAATAATTATTAATAGTCATATCTCCATCTCCATCTTCTGGATTATCTTTCATATAGGATTTAAGTTTTGAGCCACCATATAAAACTGCCGCAACTGCTGCCAACGGAAGTTTATTTTTCCATGCCAGTTCTGCTAAACTTTGAATAGATATTTCATCTATTGCATCTCCTACCATATCTTTAATTTCTTTTACATACTCTCCAACATCAGTTAATACATCATAAACTCCATAAGCCGCTGCCGCTTTAACTGGATTCTTAATAATAACACTAGTAGTATTAACCACGCCTGGCTTAATAACTTTTCTCCAACCAAATTTAGCCAGTTTAATTAATGTTGGTCCTCCTACTCTAATAGCAGTTGCTATTGCCCAAAGAGGTATTTGTATCCATTCATTTAGTTGCTCTTTTTCTTCAATACTTTCTCTGGTCCAAGAACTGCGTTTAGGAGCCCTAATATATTTACTTCTTAAATTACTTGCTGGTAAATCAAGTATTCTAGTACGAATGTCATCTACTGCATTTTGTACTCTGTACGTATCTTCTTGTCTTTCCTCTTCACGTTTATTTTTATCAAATATTCTTTCAAGATGATAGTCCATCTGTTGTAAATATAAATCTATTGCTTCTATGTCTTTTTCTTCAACACTTTCGTTGATTGATACATTAAGTACTTTACCTCTAATGTCATTTACTACGTCTTGAATTTTAGTTGTTAATTGTTCAACTGATGGGTCTTCGGGTTTAGCATGACCATCGTTGTGTTTGTTTAATACGCCTACATACTCATCAATGTTTTGTAAATATAAATCTACTAGTTCTAAACGTTTTTGTATCTGTGAAGTTGGATATTTTGCTTCTGCCACACTCTCTGATTTTGTAGAACCGTCAGCATTAAAATGTTGTTCTCTAATATCTTCAACAAATCCTATTGCTTGGTCAACCATTGCGTTGTCTACATTTCCATCACCACATTCTTGTAACACGTGATGGATATATTCTAGCATCTCATGTTGGTCGTTGTGATAACCATCCGCTTCTTTCATTTCTTCTAAATCTCCAATCTCACCAGTGCCACCACATTCGTCACAATCTCTTTCATCTTCGTCACTAGTAACGGTACTATCCCAACCTGTGCCGTTACAAGCAGAACATTCTGCTGTTTTCTTCGATTCATTTGCATATTGATTATCATACGCATCTGGATAAACTTTATCTAATATTGCCCAATATTCGTCCCAGTCATAGATTTTATCATCTACTTCTATATCCATTGGGTAAGCATCAAAATGTTCTTTGTGGTCATCAACATAACCTTTCATATCGGCCGCAACTGATTCTAGACTTTCTTTAATATCAAATTTTGCTTCGGTAATTTCTTTTACTTTTCTACCGAATTCTTCATCAATTGATTCAGCATGTATGGCTGCCATATGGGCATTATATTTCTTAGTACCCTTTTTGTGTGGACTCTTGCCCTCTGATATTGATTTTAGTATGCCCTTTTTCATTGTCTTTTCCTTGTGTTCGATTTCAATTAAAAACTCAGAAAGTGAATATTCACTCCAGTTTTCATTCATTGTTTCTTTGTTTCCAATCTTTCTCTTAAATATTTCTATAACATCTGTCGGAATATCAGTGATGTTATATAAGTCTTGTAAAATTTGACTAAGTTCAGTGTCGTCACTATTTGCAATCAGATTTCTAATTTGTGATGCACTGTTTATATCTTCGCCTCGTACTTTAAATCCAAATGTAGGTGTTGTTGCTATGTAACCATGAGTACTAAATGTTTCAGCAGAATCTAATCCCTTCCACTTTTGCATATATGCTGGCTCACCGTTTTTCTTAAAACTAATGCCATTTGAAAAATCAAATCTTGGTTCTTCTGCCATATCTTTTTCAGATACTGCAAATACAACAACAGTCTTATTTTCATCAAAATCAGAAGTAATTTCAACAGACTGATATGGTGATTTTGAATAACGAATAGCACCAGAGTCTACTCCAGCCAACATCATCATCTTTTTCTTTTCTTCAAAAGTAAAAGGTGACCTATCTCCATCAGTCTTATCTGAAGTCGAAATAAACACTTGTGCGTTAGGATATTTTCTCTTTAAATATTGATATACTTTACCATGCCCAATATGGAATGGGTGAAAACGTCCTGGATATATAATAACCAATCCCTTTGTTTCATCTTCTAGTAGTTCTGATAAATCCATTGAATATCTCTAACGTTAAATTACACTTTATTGTATTTATCATTTAACATGCGGTGGAAGGCGGTGGCAGGCGGTGGACATAAAAAATCCCAGACAATGCTGGGATTAATAATAGATTGAAATTTTTACCAAAACTTCCACCAGGGACTATGTCCCCTAGTGTACTTGCTTACAGCATAAAGAGCCTCATCTATTTCTGGTAATATCTTCGAATTAAGTACATATCGTTCTTTTTCTGATAATATCTGTAAATCTCTTATATTAAGTTTTATTATTTCTTCGTTAGTGTTTCTGAATAATGCAACCACTTTTCGATGCTCAACATCCACGTATAAGAATTTCATACTAGTTCTCCTCTAAACTTCTCTCTACTATTATTTAAGAGGAAAGTGTTAGAGGAAAACTGTATATTTAATGTATTTTAGACTTGATTGCCTTCATCATCAAAAGTAACATCTTCAGCGTTATCAAGTGCTTTGTTGAATTCTCTCAAACGTCTAATGACTGATAAGAAATCAACAATCGTTGTCCAACGGTCTATAAAGTAGCCCATTGAACTTTCTACTCGGCCGAATGCGTTGAGTACTTGGAATAATACTCCAAGTGTGATTAATTGGTCAAAGTATGCAGGTGCTAGAACAACTAGTGCTAAGTTACCTACGCATAATCCAAATGCTGTTTGCCATACACCGAAACCCATATACCAGTTAAATAGTCTATAGTAGTTTCTACGTACTGAATAGAACATAGGAAATAAAGCGGCTGTGGCTCTTGCTTTAAAATCATCTTCAGAGAAAACTAGTTGCCTTCTCATTTTTGCTTCTACTACCTGATTTCTATATTCAAGACCGGGTAGTTTCCAACCAAGTAAAAGAGATATTAAAGTACCACCAATTGACACCGTTAAAGCAATCCATACTAAGAATCCAGGGATAATTTGACCATTCCAGACGGGTAAACTCTCTGATAAATTCCACAAGATAGGAAGAAATGCAAATAATATAAGTATCGCACTAAAGAATCCAGTGAATAAACCTTGAAGTACCTTACCAAATATCATTAAGTCTTCTTGTATACGCTGTGAGGCACCTTCAATTTTTGCTGTTGAGGCTTCCCAACGTCTCATATAGTGTTTAGTGTTGGCTTCTCGCCATTTGAAACAGTATCTTTGTGTCTGCCAAGTGGCATAAACTGCTATTGGAATGTATAGGGCTATGATTTCGACAAATGAGGGTGATGTCCCCTCGGTTAATGTCATGAAATTCAAAAATCTACCAGAATCCCATCCCAGAAATAGTTCCCAGAATCTATCTTCTTGTAGTGATTGAATTACATCATAGATTTCTTTGTTCCAAAAGTTGTAGAATACTAATATCTCTACGTTGTACCAAATCATGCTTAAGAGAAATGAAAGCATTAGCCATGCATATACTCCATATTCTTTAGTTAGGAAAAACGATTTTAACATAAATCACCGCCTGTTAGTATAATAAAATATACAAAGTTGAAATTAACTTCGTACTTCTATTTAGTTAAATTCGTATACTAACTTATTCTAGCGAAGACCGCCCTCTAAATCACTGCCTGTCAGACCAAAAAAGTTTTGATAATTGGTTGCTATTCTCGCCAAGGCTGGTCTTGCCTTGAAATCTCTAGGATGTAACCAATACATCGATGCGTTTGGAATTTGAATGAATAATAATCTTAAATCTTCATCATCAACTCCTAAAGATTTAAGTAATTTCATCAATGATGCCGCACTTCTAAACGCGGAAGATTCAATAGCCTTTGGACTCGCTCCGTTCATACTACCAGGTGGAGTACCAGGTCCATGTATTCCAAAGTATACATCACCTATTAAGTATCGTTTATCACCTGCTAAGAATAGTAGACCGCATGCCGATGCACACATTGTTTTGCCTTTCATATAATCGGGGGTATCTTCTTCTTCGTTATATGAACCTGGAGAATAAATGACTTTACCAAATTCGTTTAACACCTCGTCAGCCCTAACTACTGTAACTACGGTCCGAAGTTTTATATGAGCCGCAAGACATGAGCCTTCTGATAAATTACCTCCTGGACTTTCTAAAATTAAAGTAAATGCGTCAGGCATTTGGGGTGAGACTTTTTCACAATCTCCTTCTTTTACTGTACCCGTTAATGTATATAATCTGTCATCTATTTTTGTAAAAGTCAATCCTTTGCCGTTTTCTTCTTCTTCAATTTTATTATTTGCTTCTTCGTATAGTACCATGTAATCATCATACCATTCAACTACTTGGTCTTTACTTATAACACCAAGCAAAACAATTATCACTAACACCATAGGATTTTTTATAAGTTTAATCAATAATCTTATAAGTAATAAATTTTTTATAAAACCGTATATGTTGCCGAATATCTTTTTCATTAGACTTTTCATTAGATATTATACTCCTCTATCACTATTTGGTTTTTGTGGTCCGGGTGCTGTGCCTTGCTGTTGCTGTTGTTGTTGCTGTTGCATTTGTTGAAATTCTTCAATTGTAAAGCACTGATATCTAGTTATGTGCCTCCACTCAAGGTCTATCTTTACGTCTGTCGGCAGTAGTTTACTATAGAATTCACATTGCTCCATAGTCTCAAATGGCATTGTATAGATAACTGGTATACCAAGTTGTACATTAAAAATTGACAAAACAAAATGTCCTATCATTAAAACTGCACTTATACTCTCTGGAATCATCTTTTTTCTCCTTTACTGAACTATAATTTACTCTATTATAACATATTCTGAACTATTAGTCTAGTATATTGAAATTTTAAGAATTTTATTCTCTTTCTCTTCAAATTTTACATTTGATATACTTATAAACGACTTAGTTTGTCCTTGTTTTATAAATGTATTTAGCGTAGACCATCCAACGGTTTCAATTTCTGGATTTCTTGTGAATGTTACATCATGTTCCTGTTCGCCTAGGTCCTCTTCAATTTGAAGATTTGGTCTACTATTAGGACGAGGTGTTATTTGTTGTCCTTCTGGTCTAGGACCTCCACCGCCACTCACAGTTGTAGAAGGTTGAAATGTTACACCTGTATATCTATCTTCTTCTGGATCTTTCTCTTCTGGCTCTGACATATTTTCCATTGGAGTAAAGAAGAATGAATCTGATTCTCCTGGATTACCCTCTTTAAATTTGCCTTTACCGTAACTTGTTCCAATTCTCTGCTGTAACTCTTTCATTTTCTTTTTATTTTCTTCTGACCACTCTATTTTATAAAATTTTGGACCATCCTCTGAATTTAATAATATATATATCCATGGTTTATTATCATTAACATACATTATTCGTATCGTTTCGTCCATTGGTAGACCATGTATTGGCATACCTTGTAATGCTTTGATGCCCTGCCAGGTCATACTTGCTATTAGTAATGCTAATGGTATTATAATAAAAGTGTAAAGTTTATTTGCTCTACTTTGAATTAGAGCATATAAGCAAACCACAATAAGAGTGAATAATCCGACTACATAAATTATAATCATCATATCTATTGTTAAATCATTCCATAACATTGAATTTCTTTCCTATAAAGTTTAATTATTCGTCATCCGGGACCATCATCATCACCCGCTGAGACACCTGAGGTCGCTTGTACTGAGTCATTCATCGCTCGTACTGTCTCATCATAGGATTCAAATGTTGGAGCAGTTAAAGAAGAGTTTCTTCTTCCGCCTACTATTATTTTATCACTTGTCCAAATATCAGTTATTTCTCCTTCTTCATTTAGTGTGAAGCCAGGAAGTTTGATAATATCACCACGAGAATTTAATACACCTTGCATAACGTAAACTTCTTTATATGGATTAACATCCAGTAAAGTTACTGTGTATTTAGTAGGTTCAGTGCCGTTGGGCTTATTATATGCATGTATATTAATATAATAGTCTCCAGCCATTATACCACGCATAGTTACCACTTCACGATTTATTTTTATAATTATTTTTTCACCTTCAATCATCATGACATCCGATGACCTTCCTAAGTCATCTCTGTCTAGGTGCATAAATCCACTGTGTTTGTTTTGGAAACTAATTGGTGCACCACCACTTGGAGTTGATATCCATATATCTATGTCGTCACGGACTTCACCATCCCATTCTAGAATAATCATTATCTCTGCTTTTGCTGGAATATCAGATTTTTTTGTTATAGGATTGATTAGTAGTAGTGCTAAAACAAATAATACTACGAATCCTAGTAGTGCGTTAAATAATACATCATTAAACGATAAGTTCGACCCGTATCGATTTGCAGCCATTTACTCACCCTCTCCAATCATTAATTGGGTTCTTAGAGAAACAGATACTATTAGACCGGTAAGTGTAGTCAATAGAGCAGTCGCCATTCCTGATGCCAAATGTCCTATTACATTTTTCATGGCTTCTACATCTGATGGATCTATAGATGCTAAGTTACTACTTCCAAGCATGAGTATGAAACCAAGAACAGTTCCCATCATACCTATCGCCATACAAGTTTCAGCAACAAACCAATATCGTTCATTAGATGATGTTATATTTTTTAGTAATTTGTATCCTATTCGCGTACTTGTGAATAACCAGATACCTATTAATATAAAAGAAATGTAAGTCTGGTCATTATTGAGAATATAAAGGTGTACATCATATATGTACGAGGCGCCCAAGACTATTAATTGTAACACAAAAAATAACCACCATTGTAAAAACGTTTTTGTCATATCTCACTCTCCCATCTTGTAGATTTGTTTAATTAGTCACTGTTATTTATCTTTCTTTTAGCAATAAAAAAGCCCGTCATGAAGACGGGCTTTTAAAAAGTTATAATTCTATTTAGAACGTAACTTTTACACCTGCTGAAAACGTAGAATCACCACCAGAAACTTTCTCATATGAGTAAGTCATGATGCCGCGTGACAACGCCAACGTATAAGTGTTATTGCTATTTAAATTTACAAGTTTAGCAGAAAGGTCACCTAGCGATGCCTTTACACCTTTAACACTTGTACCATTTGTAGCACTAGTCATAGTACCTAACAACGCATGTTTACTATCACCAGTTTTAGTAACACTTGCATCACCGATTGAAGCATGTGCAACATCGACTGTGATACCTTGTATTCCTAAACCAGCACCAACAATAGTGTTTGTTCCAGTTGTTGTATTTTGATATGAACCATTTACATCAATACCAGCAATATTCATTCCAGCACTTAATAGGCGGTCATCATCTAAAATGTCTTCACCTGAAACGCTAAGAGGTCCAAATACTGTACTTGCATCTACTGTAGTTGCTCCACCACTACCAGTTGCTTTATGCACTGATACTGTGAAACCTGCAATAGATGTACTTACTTTAATTCCAGTTACGCTGTCAACCTTACCAAGGCGAACATCAAAATTAAAGAGATTAGTATCTAGATATAAATCACCAACAGTAGCAGTTTCATCAATGTTTACTGTAACACTACCATATGGAGAAGTTCCAACCATAACAAGGTCTAGACCTTGAGTGTACGTTAAATCTTTTGTAGTTGAATCTACAGAAGCCGTACCTTCATATGTGCCAGTAACAGAAACACTGTTTGTCGTTTCTGTTGCCGTTTCATCCGCGAATGCGATGTATGGGACTGTTAGCAATGCAGTTCCCACGATGGCTGTTTTTAATAATTTATTCATAGTTCTCCTTTAAAAAGTTAAAATATTAAGCCTTAATAATTAACCAAATATAATGCATAGAAATACATTATAACTTGATTAATAGTTAATTATAACATGTTACTTAATAAAATGTCAAGCGATTATTTGCTTATTTGTCTATTTTTGATAAAAATAATGTAAATTACATTGAAAAACTTGAGCCACAGCCACATGAAGTTTTAGTTTCTGGGTTATCAATTGTGAAACGTTCTCCTTCGAGATTACTAATGAAATCAATTGTTGCATTTGCGAGATACATGATACTCATGCTGTCTACTACCAATTTTACTGCATTTGTTTCGACAATAGTATCATCATCTGCTATGTCGTTCTCAAAGCCGAATCCATAACTAAAACCGTGACACCCGCCGCCTTGGACGAATACTCTAAGTGCTTGTGGTGGGCTTTCATCGTTTTCAAAATGTGTGCCCGTGTCTTCAATAATAATTTCTTTCACGCGAGCCGCCGCGTTTTCTGTAAAAATCATACTATTCCCCCTCTAATTCTATTTTTGCTCGAATACGCCGTGATGAATTCCTTGTTCAACTTCGTATTTCTTACTTGATGCCTCTTCATGTAAATGAGATATCTCGTAAAATCTGTTAATTAAGCCTATTGCTGTTTTATAATTCTTATAAGTATCAATACTTTCTTCAATTTGTTCTATAATAAACTTGGTATGACCTTTTAATTCAAAAATGAAATTCTCAAGTTCAAATTGCAAATTTGCTCTAGAAAGTTGTATTCGTAATTCAGAAATAAAACTTAAATCTTCTGCTGTAGTGCCATCACGAAAGTCCCATTCATGTCCATTAGTTTCTAAGATGTATCTTGCTCGTAAGATAGGATCTACTAACGTATTGAAGGCTCTGTGAGCAAACTCTTTATGGTCTCTGCCAATAAATGAGTTGTCGTCTTTTAATATATTTAGAATCTTTTTATAATGCGTAGAAAGACTTCGGATACTAGTTCCTTGTTTTTCCTCTACACCAAAGAATTTGAAGTAATTCTTTTCTGCTAAGTTATATAAACGTTTTGTTCCTGACATATTTTTACCTATTTGTTCTTATATGATACATCGTTTTAACTAATAAGTCAACCATTTTGTTAGATATTTTTCAACTTATCTGTCAATTGATGATATGGTTGTAATCTTGGGTCTGTTTTGCTTTCTTTACTGAATTCAAGTCCATATCTCCAACCTTTGTCTAGTTTTTCATCTATCCATCTATTATGTTTCATGCTAGAAATATCAATTTCAGTTTCACCGACTGGTATATCATAGTTTTCACTTGTTGTTATTTCCATAATAAAATCATCATCTGTCCAATCTGTGATAAGTCCTAGTATCACTTCGGCTTCTGCTTCTGTTACACTTCGATTTAATCTAAAATCGTATATGTGTTGATACATTGCATCATTACCTAGATGATATATTACTGCTGTTCCGTCTTCTAATGGCTGAAATATGTTTGCAACTGCCTTTTTAAGAACTTGAATAACTCCACTGATATCAGTCTTAGGCAACTCTTCAGTCATTTTTAGTCTAATATGATATTTGAAGTTACTTTTATTCATTATTTTCTCTGCGAAGATGAAGCATTGTTCTGCTCAAGTTTAACTGAAGATGGGACACTATTTACATACAAACCAAACCAGGCTGCACCAGAACCTACTAAAACAGACACTAATCCTGCTTGTTGTGTATTTGGGTCAGGCAATAACATAAACCATTGTACTACATCATACAATAGATAGATATACATCGAAATGAATACTCTTGGGAATATTCTCCAACGGCTAAAGTACTCTGGCGCTTTATCTAACCAGAATCTGATACCTGTTAATTCATATCTTTTTGCGTTTGTCGCCATGTGTTTCTCTGTTAATAATCATATATTATATGTATTTATCATTTGAAATTACGAATACACGAGTCCACGAGTCCATATTTGATTAAAATCGAAAAAAGATGTTAGAGATTTGTTATACGTATGTTACTGTAACTTTGATTTCGCCAGCAGTCGGATTATAATGTGTTAGATTTACTTTGATTTCAAGTTCAGTTGCACCTGCGTAATGATAATCAGGTGTAGTTGCGTATGAACCGGCAGATTCTAAATCATTTTCAGCATCACTCATAAATCTATCTGGGTCTGATTGTGTGCCAACTTGTAATGCTGGAGTACCACCAGAATGTCCTGATAATATAGTTGGAACTTCTACAAGAACACTCAATATTCGTGAATTATTACTAATTCTACCAAGAGTTTCTGTTGATGAAGTACCGAAACCACCAATTGGGGCAGTAAATGTATGTGATAATGAATTGGCATCTGTTGCCGCACTGTCTTCGTTAGCAATCAATGTCCAAGCAGAACCTGAATATAGATATAATGCCCATTCACCTTCGCCCGTGTCAAGTACATGACATTGGTCACCAGTAAGAGCAGTGGCTGTAAGTGCGTTTCTAGCCGCGGTATCTGCTACCACTGTAATACCACCAGCAGTACGAATACCCTTTTCAACGTTTAGACCAAGAGCATATGAACCAGAGTGACCCGACATAATACCGTAGTCTACTGTTGGTGTTCCAACTTTATCGTATAGAATAATTTCACCACCATCAGTGCGTGTTAACTCAAGTACATTTTGTCCTGTGTTACCTGCATATGATGTTCCTAAAGATGCGATAGAATTATTACCAGCAAAGTCATTACCATTAGTATCTGATGTTCCATTTACAATAGTAAATGCCTGTCCTGTTGCTTCTGTAATTACTAAGAGACCACCAACTTCAGCCGCCGTAACGTTTGAAATACTTGCACCGTTGATATCATATGCCATATCGGCCGCGATAGCAACAGCCATGCTATAGGCTGCCTGTCCTGCGGTAGTAGTTGAGAAGTTAACTGTTCCGCCGTTTATAGTTACACTGAATGGAGGAAATCCACCAATAAGACCATAAGCAGAACCATATGTTCCTACATCACTTGTAATTAAATTTGGAGCAGGTGAAGAAGTTGCTGTTACCTTATGACTTGATGTTAATGCATTAATATCTGTTACTGCATCTGAAACTGAAACAACACCACCTGTATTAGTTGTAAATAAAACATCTGTATCATTAATTTCTAATTTATCTGCCGCACTGGCAGAACCGTTTGTTATTGTACCCCTTGATACACTTGGAACAGCATTTGTTAATTTTAAGAATATGGCAACACCAGTGTTTGTCAAAGTTAAATCACCCGAACCATCTGTCTTAGGATAGATGAAATCACCTACATTGCCTGGTAAGCCAGGAACGAAATCAACGATACCGTTTGCTGGTCTTAATAAAAATTTGTTTGGACCTGGTCCTGCGTGAGTTATCGTACCCACTAATCTTTCTATATTAGACGCATCTGCTAATTCGTAATCATTTGTTGTTATTGACATAGCAAGTACATCGCCTGTTTCAAATCCATGTGCAGTTTTATCTAGCATATAGTTCATCTGAGGATTCAAGTACTGAAAACGAGAGTTTACGTTAGCATAAAAGTCGCTTGATACGATACCTACTGGTAATGGGTCAAGCATTGGATGACCATTTTCATTAATTTGGAAGATAACTGCACTACCTGGAACTGTAAAAATACCAGAACCTGATGCACTTCTGAATGTGTTATATCTTAATCTATCTTCAACTTTACATACTACAGTAGTAGCAGTTTTTGATGTAATACTAACAATTTGTAATGCTTTACCTGAAGTTGCACCAGCGATATAATCACCAACCATTACATCAAGGCCATCAAATTTTCTAGGATTTCTAGTTAAGTGAGAACCATGATTAACTGTACTAACAGTGATTGTAAGTTGCCATCTAAATGATTTTGGATTCGAGCCACCTGACCACCATGGATCATTATTCCCGTCATCATAATCCCATTGGTCATCTGTAACTTGTGCTGTTACATTACAAGATAGTACTTTTGCTGGAACATTTAAATCTATTGCACTTGTTTTATTGATTGCCATCTTTTTGTTCCTTTATACCATTGTGAACATAATCCAAGCATGTGTGGTCGTGCCAAAACTTCTTGAAGACCCTGTGTCTGCCTCTCTAAGTTTTATAGTCAAGTCTACTGACCCCATGCTACCGAATGCGATTGGACTACCCGATGAGCCACCACCTGCTATTTTACGAGTTCCGATATCTTTGTTTAGAGGCATAATTACATATTCATTTGATGCATAAGCATAACCATAAATTAGAATACCTGCAGGTGGATAATTACTACCACTGAATGATATTTCTACGTCACCACCAGTTGCTGATAGAATTGTTGCAGTAAGTCCTGATGTAGCATTCGTAATAGAAGTTAAGTTGCCAGTTGTTGCGTAATTTAGTTTGAAATATTCTACTGATGAACCACTACCACCACCACTTGATGCTTGTGGAGCCCATTCACTATCTGCTGTAACCCATGTTAGAACGTCACCATTTGATGGCGCACTTGTAGTTGTGTCTACATCTGATAAATCGTTAATTGCTGAAGCACCGCCGCCTGATACTGTTGATGCGACAAATGATGTGCCATTCCATTGTAGATATTGCCCTGTTGTAATTCCTGATGTATCAACATCTGATAAATCGTTCATTGCTGAACTACCTGATGTTAAATCAGCCGCTGGTGCCCATTCTGACCCAGACCATTTTAGAACTTGTCCTGAACTTGGTGCTGATGATGACACATTAGATAATAAATCTAACGATGCGTCTATTGAAACAACACCTGCATTAACTTGAATACCTGTACCACCAGTATTTTGTGCTGGGATAGTTGGTTTGTTACTAAGATTAGTATAACTCATTACATCTACACCATCCCAATGTAATTTACCACCTGTAGCACGTGATAACGCTGAGTCTCCAATATGAAGTGAATTATCACTTACATATAGGTCACGTATTTTTTTAGATGCTGAACCTATATCATGTGCATTATCTGTTTCTGGTAGAATATGTCCATTAATTCTCCAAGAATCAGTACCGTTGGCATTGAACATAATATGTCCATTAGAACCACCGTCTATTACTTCTACACTAGTGTTGCCTTCTTCAATCTTATCAGTAGCACCACTACCTGTATTAGTAACCCAAGCATAGTCTGAACCGTTCCAACTTAATACTTCACTTGCTGATGCACTACCTGAATTTAAGTGTGTATCAACATCGCTGTTCGCATATCCATTTAATGCTAGTCTTGTATCAAAATCTGTATTGAAAGTTGTATAAATTGTGTCTGTATCTGTATAATTACCTGCATGTATATTAGTTGAACCTTGGTCTGTTGTCCAGTCAATGTGTTCGTTTGCTACAAAGCCAGTTAAACTGTCATGATTCCAATCTGAATCTACATAAGTTGTATTAGTATCAGTAGATGATATAACATTAGAACCACTTATAGATACATTTGCACCCGCTGTGTATGTCGTATTTGTGTCTGTTGCAGAGATAACATTAGAGCCACTTATAGATACATTTGCACCTGCTGTGTATGTTGTATCTGTATTTGTATCTGTATAATTACTAGCATGAATAGTTCCTGCTGATGCTTGTGTCCAATCTATATGTTCGTTTGCTACAAAGTTAGTTAAAGCATCATGATCCCAATCTGTATTCACATATGTTGTGTTGGTGTCTGTAGATGATATAACACCAGAGCCATTGATGGATACATTTGTTCCTGCTGTATAAGTTGTGTCTAAATCTAATGCTGGCGCCCATGCCGCTCCGTTCCATTTTAGAACTTGATTAAGAGTTGCTCCTGTGGAATTTACATCTAGTAAGGCGTCAATTGAAGCATTAAGTGTCATTACACCTGTTGTGCTATTATATGATAATCCTGTTGTTCCTGAAATGGCCGCTCTTGCGTCTGCATCAGTGTAGTGTGCGCCAGTTGGAGCCGTTACCCAAACATAGTTACTACCATTCCAACTTAATACTTGTCCAGTTGTGGCAGTGCTTTGTTTTATGTGTGAGTCAACATCACTGTTAGCATAGCCATCTGTGATTCCGTAACCAGAAAGTGTAGTTGGTTTACTTGTTAAGTCAGCAAATACTCCACTAAATGGAGTTACGTGTGTTAATAAATTCGTTGTATCAGTTAAGTCTGATACGTCTGCTGGAATTGTTACTGTTTCATTTAGCCAGTCGCCACTTACATTGTCATATTTTAAGAATTGTCCGTCAGATACAGTAGTAATATTTACATCTGCCATATCGTCAATAGTTAATGCGCCAAGGTCTACGTTATTTCCACCTGATATTGTTAATGTTGTACCAGAAAGTGATAATGTTTGTGAGTCTGTTTGCGAAGTTAAATATCCCGCATCATTCGTAAATGATGAAACTGTAGTTGGTGCTCCAACTAATGATGAATAATTGCCATCAAAGTGTGCGCCTGATGAAATCCAATCATAGTCAGTACCTGTCCAAGTTAGAACTTGATTTGCAGTCGCAGTGCTTGTATTTAAATGTCCATCAACATTGCTATTAGCATACATCGTAGGCGCACCCGTAAGTGAACCATAAGCACCGTCAAAGTGTCCAGACGTTAATGAAAATTCTGTACCAACTAAGGATAATCC
>Ga0207991_1001293_pt1 | contig 15476 bp, 15 predicted proteins | sample ETN07SmetaG_FD_185786 | JGI IMG/M metagenome (GOLD analysis project Ga0207991, IMG submission 185786) | Marine microbial and viral communities from oxygen minimum zone, Eastern Pacific Ocean - ETNP2014F14-07SV275 (SPAdes) (version 2) | ecosystem: Environmental > Aquatic > Marine > Oceanic ... | reverse complement strand
TCTAAACCACGTGGCACCCTCCTTATCATAGATCAGATCTTTGTCTCGTAATTCGCTTAGGAGTTTGTCAATCTCACCATTTTCGTAGAATGTTTTTTCGTTGGTGAATTGGTCAAAATGGATCCCAAGATTAAGAAGACTTTTTTTAATGTCTTCAAAAATAGATTTTTCCGCTTTTTCTTTAAAACTTGAATCCCCTGCGCTGAGATCGACTCCCAGGTTATCGAGAATGGTCTGGGCAATATCCTTAATATAAGTGCCCTTATATCCATCATCAGGAAATTCAAATTCCTTACCTAAAATTTCAAAATATCTTGCTTCAACAGATTGGCCAAGAATTCGCATTTGCCGACCTGCATCATTAAAATAATATTCCCGTGTTACATCAAATCCCTGCCATTCTAAAATATTTGAAACTGTATCACCGAGAACTGCGTTTCGGCCATGACCCACCGTAAGGGGGCCAGTTGGATTTGCGCTGACGAATTCAACGTTGGCTGTTTTCCCCGCACCCAAGCCGCTTTTGCCAAAAGAGTCATCTTCATCCAAAATGGTTTTTACTTTGGATTGATAAAAGGATTTGTCTACTTTAAAATTGATAAACCCGGGTTGAGTAACCGTAATCTCTGAAATATGATGCGGTAATTCTTTTTTTAATTCTTTGGCAATGGATTGAGCAATCTCTAAAGGAGGCCTCTTGAGATTCCTTGTGAGTAAAAGAGAAATATTGGTGGATAAATCTCCAAATTCCGGATTTTTTGGCGGTGCTAAGGAGAACTCTTTTTCCGGATAGGCAAGAGATGTAAGAGAAGTGGAGACTGCGTTAATGATCTGTTGTTTCAGTTTCTTCATCTATGAATTCTGTTATGGGAGCATCAGCCCACAATTTTTCAATATTATAATAATCTCTATCGTCTTTTCTGAAGACATGAACCACAACGTCGAAGTAATCCAAGAGTACCCAATTTAAATTTTCATATCCTTCAAGATGGCGGGGTTTGTGTGGAGTACTCCTCCTGATATTATCAGCAATAGCCTTGACCTGAGGCTCTGAGTCACCTGAGCAAATAACAAAAAAATCAGTAACCGATGACAGACCACGAACATCCATTGCAACCAATTCTATCGCTTTTTTTTCAAGCGCTAGGTGGATGATCTGTTTTAGGAGATACTGGTCGGATACAAAATCCGGTGCGGAGTCGGACATTTATTGAACTGTAGAAATAAAATCAGAAATTGCGGTGAAATTAGTAATGTCTTTTCCAAGGATCACTGTCACATCTACGCCTAGAGATTCATCAGGATCAGTCATAATATGGGTTTTATCATCCAAAGTGACACCAAAAGATCTTGAAACAGCTTTCAAACTTTCTACATTTTCGTTCCGACTGATGATTACTGTATTTGGGTAATCATAATGATCTGCATTATCGGAACGAACCACATCTATATGATTAGCACGAAGAAAATCTGCAGTTCGTGCGGCTATACCCTTTAAACCACAACCGTTCAAGACTTCAACTTTAATATTCTGAATTGGATTTTTTTGGTAAACATCTACAGCAAGAGGCCTAGAATCGATCTTTGGAAAGGTGACCTCAATGGGTACACCGGTATGGGTTACGTTACGGGAGAATGAATAAATGAATCCCAGAAGTAAAACGCCAACAATGCCGATTGCAGCGTTCAGGGTCATGCTTTGGGATTGGGATTTCTTTTTACGGTGGAGACCTTTTTTTCTTGCCACTTACTTAATGTACCTCAGGTTGAAGGGTGAATGGGTTTGGTATCTTTGATAGTGTGGGATGTTCTGGAACCGGAGTTGCAGGAACGAATTTTTTGTGGGTTGGTAGGTAATACCCGCATCATAAGCCACATCCAGCTGATTCAAAAGTGCACCCTGTTGCTGGAATGGAAGTTGTGTTTTATAAAGGGTTACATTTGCATCAAATCTCAAATTGTCCATGGCCATATAGGTGATACGGTTGGTAAACCCTGCCATAGAAACGGATTGTCCGCCAATGGTCATCATTGACATGGTAAAGCCGTGGCTCATATCAAACCGTGCAGGATCGAAGAGGAAAAGGGACGGCTGGGCATCCAATTCGCCATTCAGATTCGTGGGTAAGGTCTGGGTGGGTACATCCATGCGGAACTGGGCCAGGATGATTCCCGATAGAAAAATTACTGTTAAAAGTGGTTTAAAAATATGTCTCATGGAATAATGAATTTAATACAGATATATTGGTTCCAAAATAGGAAGAGTTGGTTTTTTCAAGAAAATATTGTTTTAATCCCAACAATTCACTTGATCTGATGAATCAAAGTCATCCCGTTGCGGATTCACCACACAAAAGTGGTGACCTGTGGGAGCTTCCATCACCACCCATTTTTCTTTTTTTTCAAATAAAGTTGCCCCAAGTTTTTTCAATCGATCTACTTCTGCATCAATATTATCGGTCTCAATATCCAAATGGATACGGCTTGGGTGATTCACTTTATGAAGCCAAATATGGGGTTGATCATCCGGCGTGCTGATGGGTGAAAAATTGATACTGTCATATTCTTTACAGTCTTGGCCTAAAGCTTTTGACCAAAATTGTTTGGCTTGATTCAAGTCATCTCCATGTGTGTCGATGACAAATGCTGCTAATCTACTTTTGTGCATTTAGATTCCTTTTAATTAAACGCCTTGTCAATCACGGCTCCGCCCAGGCAAACATCGCCCTCATAAAATACTACCGATTGTCCAGGTGCTATGGCGAATCGTGGTTCTTCAAATTCAACGGATATATCGGTATTATTTAACTCGGTGATTCGGCAGGTTGCATCTTGCGCCCGATAGCGGATCTTCGCCTTCAGATTTTCACTATTCGGAGCTTTACCGGAGATCCAATGAAGATCAGATGCCGTAAGGCGTTTTTGATAAAGTCCCGCATGGTCGTGACCTTGCCCTACGATCAATTCATTATTCTCAAGATCTTTGTCCAGGACGTACCAGGCACCCTCACCATCGCCGTATCCACCACCTATCCCTAATCCTTTCCGTTGACCCAGGGTGTAATACATGAGTCCGTCGTGGTCACCCACTTTTGTTCCGCTGGATGTAACTATGATGCCTGGTTGGGCCGGAATGTATTGCTGGAGAAATTCCTTAAAGTCCCGTTCCCCAATAAAGCAAATTCCCGTACTGTCTTTTTTATCAAAAATGTCGAATCCCAGTTTTTCCGCCCTGTCACGGACATTTGGTTTTTCCAGGTCACCAATGGGGAAAAGCGCGCTACAGATCTGTTCCTGGTTCAAACCATAGAGAAAATAACTTTGGTCTTTTCCTGGGTCGAGCCCTTTCAAGAGTTGCACTTTCCCAGCTACTTCTTTACTTCTGACATAATGCCCGGTGGCGATTTTGTCAGCACCTAGGTCTTGAGCGTAGTGCAGGAATTCTTTGAATTTGATCTCTGTGTTGCAGAGAATATCCGGATTGGGAGTTCGCCCTGATCTGTATTCATCTAAAAAATTCTGGAAGACACGTTCCCAATATTCTTTCGCAAAATTCACTGACCGGAGTGGGATCCCTAATGTATCACAAACCTGGAGCGCGTCTTTATAATCTTTTTCAGCATTGCAGTATTCAGAATCTTCTTCCCAGTTTTTCATGAAAAGTCCTTCTACATCATAACCTTTTTCAACAAGGATGGATGCGGCCACGGCGCTATCTACGCCACCGCTCATACCCACAGCAATATGTTCCATCAGTCCGTGAGAATGGTTTTTAGTTCGGAAAGAAGCAGGTCCACTTGCTCTGATGTATTGGAGGCGCCAAAGCTGAAACGAAGGGTAGAAATGTTGATCTCATCATCCACACCCATTTCCGAAAGAACCCTAGAAGGTTTTACATTTCCAGATCCGCAAGCGGATCCACTTGAAACAGCAAAATTTGCACGATCCAATTTTGCCATGAGAATATCAGAACGATAACCGGGAAAAGAAACACACACAAGTCCTGGAAGTTTGTTATTAGCATCACCATTGAAAATGGCATTTGGGAAAATTGTTTTGAGTTCGGATTTAAAATGAGCCTCAAATGATGCTAATTCATTGATATGATGATCCAATTGGTTTGTTACCAATTCTGCTGCTAATCCCATGCCGGCAATGGATGCGATATTCTCGGTCCCGGCACGGAGCCCTATTTCTTGCCCACCTCCGATCATGAGAGAAGAAAGAGAATCCTTATTTTTGAAATAGAGGACTCCTATTCCTTTGGGACCATAAAACTTGTGGGCGGAGAGGCTTAAATAATCCACGCCAAGGTCATTGACATCCAGTGGCATTTTTCCCAGACACTGAACTGCATCGGAATGAACAAGGATATTATTTTCATTAGCTAATGCTACAATTTCTTTTATTGGTTGAATGGTACCCATTTCATTGTTAGCCAGCATAATTGAAATGAGACCGGTATTTTCTTGAATTTCAGATTCAATATCCGCAATAGAAATTCGCCCATTTTTATTAACAGTCACCAGATCGTAGTCAATTCCATGAGTCTCCATTTCAGAAAGGACTTTTAAGACAGCCGGGTGTTCAATCGTATTGGAGACCACATGTATATTATTTTGATTTAATAACGACCAAAATACCTGGTTGTTCGCTTCAGTACCGCCGCTTGTGAAAATAATTTGATTTGGAATTGTGCCAATAGCTTTTGCCACCTGTTTTCGGGCAGTCTCAATGAGTAATCGGGCTTTTCTTCCCTGAGAATGAACGCTGGATGGATTACCATATACATCTTTTTGAATTGAATGCATAAGATCCAAAACATCAGAGTGGACAGGTGTGGTTGCACTATGATCGAAATAATACATTTGAATAATAAATTAGCCGTGGAAATTACGACTTGAGAATAGGAGAATATGACCTAAAGGTCGTTTCGAATCGATGCGTATTTGATGGTTGATTGGAGATTTGTGAAGAATGGTGGTTTCCGTTTACCCAATCGTTGTGATGTGGTTTTATAATCATATTCATACCGATTTACATCCCAAATAAAATCATCACCATTCACTGTAAGAAATGCAACAGAACCACGCTGATCTCGATCAAATGGTAGGCCGGTTGCTCCTTGACACAAAATAGTGAGATTATCTATAATCTGATGTCTCTGTACATGAACATGTCCATGAATAAATATAACTTTTTGTATTTCGGGATTAGTCTTAATCACACGGTCCTTCCAATTAATTGCTTCTGATACGGATGGGGGATTATCATCTCGCTTATACCATGCATGAGTGAATTCAACCAGTATTGTTCCAATAATTTCCCTATGTGCAATTTTCATAGCTTTACAAAAATTATACCCATCTTGTCCTAATTTATCAGCGGTCCATTTTTCATTTTGAACAATGGCTTGACACACAGGGTCATAGGGATCCATTCCTTCAAGAGAAGGCAATTCATCCTCCCAAAGTTTTTCCAAAAGATATCGATCGTGGTTCCCTCGGATGAAAATACAATTAGGGATAGATTTTAGCATCTCAAGTGTCTTTTCAGGTTCCGGACCTAAGGCGAAACAATCCCCAAGGCAGATGATTTGGTCTACATCGTCTCTTTGATCAATAAGGGACAAAGCATGAATCAACGATGACAGATTAGAATGAATATCAGTTATAATGGCAAAGGTTTTTGTTACCATAGTCACCAAATATACATTTTTGAGATTTCAACGAGCAAGATATTTCTGGAGATTATACAGATTTACATATTGAGAGGGTTTCTGATCAGGTGTAAACTCTCCACTCATTTATTTAGTTTTTTAATTAAATCAAAACCACAATTATTAGATTATCATATGGAACCCAAAGTTTACGGAATTGGAAATCCGCTCATTGATGTTGTGATTTCTTCAACGGATAATGATTTAAAAAATTTAGAATTGAGTAAGGGTGTTATGCATCTTGTAGATGAGAATCGGCAATCAGAAATCATTCAATATTTTAAGAAGTCTACTCCCCAATATTTTCCCGGTGGATCAGCGCCAAATACTCTCCTAGCTTGCGCAGGCCTAGGAACACCGTCTTTGATTGCTGGGAAAATAGGCCATGATGAATTTGGTAATATTTATCAGGAACAGGCCGATCAATATGGTGTGGTTTCAGGACTCGTGAGAGGTGATGGCCCAACTGGATCAAGTATTATTCTTGTTACGCCTGATGGTGAAAGAACCATGAATACACATCTTGGGATGTGCCGTGAATATTCCCCAGCAGATATAGATGAGAAAAAATTGGTTCAATCAACTTTCTTTTATTTTACAGGATATATGTGGGATACCGATTCCCAAAAGGCAGCCATTAGAAAAGCCATTTCTATTGCAAAGGAGAATAATATTCAAATTGTTTTTGATGTGGCAGACCCCTTTGCAGTTGATAGAAACAAAGATGAATTTTTAATTATGATTGAACATGATGTTGATGTCCTTTTTACAAATTACGCCGAACTTGCCATTTTGTTTGATTCAGAAAATATTGATTCATCGGCAGACGAATTGATGAAAATTGTACATCGTGCAGGAATCAAACTTGGGAAAAAAGGATCCTTAGTATTGGACGATGGGAAAAAATATCACCTGCCACCGCAACCCATTTCAGCAATTGATTCCACTGGTGCAGGTGATATGTATGCAGCAGGATTTTTAACAGCACTATCCAAAGGATATTCTACTAAAAGAGCAGGGGAGATTGGAGGATTATTGGCTGAAGAAATTATTCAACAATCGGGTGCGCAATTTGCTATTGACAAAATAAATTTCTTAAGAATAAAGTTTTTCAAATAAAAAATACAACTGCTAATTAATAAACATCCCCTAATAACCCTATTTACACAATCCCTTGGAAGCATAATCCAAATTCAGGTAAATTTGGTGGCTTTAATCGTTTATTTATTGAGGAAAATATGCTAACTAAAAAATCAATATTTCTGGCAATACTTTTCACGCTTTCCATGATAATGGTAGCTTGTTCAAGCCAGGAATACACCACTGCCAAATTGGCGATCCAACAATCTGATTTTGCAAAAGCTGCAGAATGGTTACCCAAAGCTATGGCCGTTGAACCTGATAATCCTGAAATCCCGGTCGTCCTAGGTTTGGAGATTCATGCACAGGATGGCGATTGGAAAAATATGGTTGCTATGTTTGATAAAGCTATGGCGATTGATCCGGATAAAGAGATCGAAATCCGTGGATCATTTATTTCTGTAAAAGATGCCGTTGCCAATTATATAGAATTTTACTGGGCTAAGGAATTCAATATAGGTGTAGAACAATTCAAGAAGATTCAAGATGATCCGGATAATAAACCCCAATACCTTGAAACGGCAATCTCTCATTTCCAAAATGCAGCTGTCATTAACCCCACAGATGCGAATACACATGCGACCCTTGCGAAATGTTATTTTGATGTTGGAGATAAAGAAGCAGCAAAAAATGCGGCATTAACTGCCGTTGAAAAAAATCCGGAAAGTTTCGAAGCTAATTTCGGTGCAGGACAAATACTTATTCGTGCTGGTGCTTCTTCAGAAGATGTACTCCCTTATTATGAAAAAGCGGCATCTATTGAGCCATCAAATAGCAAAGTTCTGCGCGAATTGGCAGGAACCTATTATGATTTAGGACAAAGGGAAAGGTCTCTTGAAGTGTTTGAGAATGCAATTTCTAATGAAGATGATAAGATTGTAAAAGCTGATCTTTACTTTAACTTGGGTGTGATCCATAGCCAAATGCAAAACTTCGAAGAATCAGAAAAAGCATTTGATGAAGCTTTCTATCTAAATGAAGATGATTATGAAGCTGCATTAGGTATGGCTCGATCATACGAAGGCCTTGGTGATAATTATTTGAATGGGGCGGAAGGATTTGAAAAAGATCTGGATAAAAGTGCCCGGTGGTACCGCAAAGCAGAAAAGAAGATCAAATCTGTCATGATCATTGATATTGATAATAAAGGTACGTACCAGAAAACCCTGGAATTGATTCGGTATAAACGAGATGTAGCTGAAGGGAATTAAAAAAGTCAAAATTTGAAAGATTAATATTTCAAATTTTCATCCTATCCCAGTTTTTTTCGCTTATTTAAATATTCTGTTAGACCAAGATCCAAGCTCTGATCGGTGAATATTGGTATATAATCAATCAGTTTATTTCGGCATTCTTTTTGATAGTAGTCCTGCAAACTTGAGATCAGATCCGTATAACTGGATCGAATATGCCACGGTTCAGTGGTAATCTCTTCACCAGTCTCCATATCCAAAAATTTAGTACGTGTATTAAAATCAAATTCAAATTCTTTCCTATCCAAAATATGAAAAACAATCACTTCTTGTTTTTTGTGACGAAAATGTTTTAGGCCATTCATGATCTCTTCAGGATTATCAAAAAGATCTGATATCAGTATAACCAATCCGCGCTTGTTAATCCGTTCCGCCATTTCATGAAGGACTGGTTCGATCTTTGTATCATTTCCTGCATTTTCATCGTCCAATTGGGTCAGGATCGCATTCAAATGGCTTGATTTAGATTTAGGAGGAATAAATGAATCAATCTTTCCTGAAAACCGAACCAAGCCTGCAGCATCCTGTTGATTGATCATCAGATAGGATAATGCAGCAACGAGTGAATTGGCATAATTTAGTTTAGAAACTCCACCACTAGAATAAAGCATGGATCGGCTCGTATCTAAAATAAGATGAGCCCGGAGATTGGTCTCTTCTTCATACCGCTTTACATAAAGACGATCTGTTTTTCCATACAATTTCCAATCAATATGCCGAATTTCATCTCCGGGACCATAGGCACGGTGTTCAGCGAATTCAACCGAAAAACCATGATAAGGACTCCGATGCTGACCAATAATGTAACCTTCTACCACAAGCCGAGCCCTAAGTGCCATGGAATTGAGCATGGCAACCGTTTCTGGCTGAAGGTATTTTCTTTTGTCTGTAATTGCCGCCATTTTATTCTGTGATAGCACCCAGAAGTTGTTTAAGGATATCTTCTATTTTTAGTCCTTCAGCTTCTGCATTAAAATTGGGCAGAACTCGGTGACGAAGAATGGGTAAAGTCAGGTCTCGAATATCATTAATATTAGGTGTGGGTCGTCCTTCCAAGATGGCTTTTGCTTTAGCACCCAATACTAAATATTGAGAAGCACGCGGGCCAGCACCCCAGTCAACAGAGTGGCGAATAAAGTCCGGACAACCATCTGAATCCGGTCGTGTGGCACTCACCAGTTTTACAGCATATTCCACAACATTATTTGCCACAGGTACACGTCGAACAAGATCCTGATAGGAAGCAATTTCCTGTTTTGACATAATAGCCTGGACCAGTTGGGTTTCTGTCGTAGTCGTTTTCCGAACGATGGCAATTTCATCCGTAGTGGATGGATAATCAATATTCAGGTTAAACATAAATCGGTCCAACTGCGCTTCCGGTAACGGGTAGGTTCCTTCCTGCTCTATAGGATTTTGGGTAGCTAAAACAAAGAAGGGTTCATCGAGATCGTATGTTTGTCCCCCGGTGGTGACCTTATGCTCTTGCATTGCTTCTAACAAAGCCGCTTGCGTTTTTGGTGGTGTCCGATTAATCTCATCAGCCAAAACGATATTAGCAAAAATGGGACCCTTGTAAAATCGAAATGAACGTTGTCCCGAATTGGGATCCACATCAATAAGTTCAGTGCCCGTAATATCGCTGGGCATGAGATCCGGTGTGAATTGAATGCGCTTGAAAGAAAGGTCTAACACATCTGATAATGTTTTGATGAGTAATGTTTTTGCCAATCCCGGAACGCCAACTAGGAGAGAGTGCCCCCTTGCCAAAAGCGCAATGAGCATATGGTCCAGAATATCTTTTTGTCCTATAATAACCTTCCCGATTTCCTGAGAGAAGGCTTGTTTGGTTTCAGCTAGTTGTTCGAGGATAGCTAAATCTTGTTGTGTCTCTATCATAAAATTTGTATTTGTTAACTGGTTAAAAAAGGGGCAAAAGTTACCCAAATGGACTTGCCCTAAAAAGAAAGAATCAACGCACTCAAATTAAAAGAGTTTCCCATTGAAGATTCACATATTGATTCGGAAATTCCAGTTCATGTCCGACGTATTGAAATTAAAATATAAACCACTGATTGGCCAAACAATCCCTGATTTGGAGTCTTTTGCCGAATCCCAAGGAGAAAAACCATTCCGCGGACGACAACTCTTCGATTGGATATATCGCCAACAAGTGGATGATGTTTCCACCATGACTGATCTTTCAAAACCGTTTCGGGAAAAACTTGCCAATGTTCCTATTCATCCGCTTAAAAAGATAACTGAGGATGTGTCGGTTTCAAAACAAACACAGAAAATCCTTTTTGAATTATTGGATGGGAATTTGTTGGAATCTGTATTAATGAAAGAAGGCAACAGAATCACAGTTTGTTTATCTACGCAAGTGGGATGTGCTGTGGATTGTGATTTTTGCGCCACTGCAAAAATGGGATTTATCAAAAATCTTACTACAGGTGAAATTGTAGATCAATTTCTTCAACTCCAGAAAATGAGTGAACAAAAAATTACCAATGTGGTTTTTATGGGCATGGGTGAGCCCTTTCTAAATTATAAGAATTCCATTGCGGCGGCGGATCTTCTTCACCATTCCAAAGGAATTAATATGGCAGCTTGGCGTATCACCATTTCCACTGCGGGGGTTGTACCCAAGATCCAACAATTTTCTAAAGAACAACAACCTTACAAACTAGCAGTGAGCCTGAATGGAACCTCACAGAATCAACGATTAAAAACCATGCCGATTACCGAAACACATTCATTTTCAAATCTGATTAAAGCATCGAAAGATTATGCATACAATTCCCGCAATAGGATTACCTTTGAGTATGTACTCATGGATGAGATCAATGACCACCCCAAAGATGCAGAACAACTTATTCAAATATTGGGGTCGATTGAATGTAAGTTAAATATTATTCCGTATAATGAAATTGGTGATGTTTACAAGAGACCATCTGATGAAAAAATTGAAGCATTTATGAAATCCTTGAAACAAGCATCTTTCCCAGTGACGGTCCGCTGGAGTAAGGGAACAGATATCGATGCCGGCTGTGGTCAACTGGTAACAAGTTCCACATAGAATTAAGCAGAGTTAAAAATATAAGAGAAATAATATGAATATTAGACCAGAGATTAAAGATATCGAAAAAAATATTATCGATTGGCGGCGGGATTTCCACCAATATCCCGAATTGGGATTTGACGAACATCGCACATCCAAAATTATTGGTGAAGCCCTGAAAGAAATGGGGCTTGCTCCACAAATGAATGTTGGGAAGACTGGTGTTACTGCGGATCTAACCTTCGGTGAGGGTCCAACTATTGCACTGCGTGCAGATATGGATGCACTGCCTATGCAGGAAACTAGTGGATTGGATTTCTCATCTAAACATGATGGCGTGATGCACGCCTGCGGGCATGATGGTCATATGGCTATGCTATTAGGAGCCGCTAAAGTACTCACTCAAAATGGGGATAGCTTCAATGGAACAGTTCGATTCATTTTTCAACCGGCGGAGGAAGGAGCAGGAGGCGCCAGATATATGATCGAAGACGGATGTTTAGATGGCGTTGATGAGATTTATGGTATTCATGTCTGGAATTATCAACCGGTTGGAGAAGTAGGTATTACTGATGGCCCGGTCCTGGCTGCCGCCGATATGTTTGAAATTAATATTAAAGGAATAGGTGGACATGGTGCAGCTCCCCAGGGAACAATTGATGCTGTTGTTGTAGCATCCCATTTGGTTCAGGCGCTCCAGACCATTGTGAGTCGGAATACAAATCCTCTTGAAAGTACCGTTGTTACAATTGGTACGATCAGTGGTGGTCACAATTTCAATATAATTGCAGATGAGGTAACTTTATCCGGGACAGCACGGGCGTACACAGAAGAAAATCGAAATCTTATTAAAACACGTATGGCGGAAATAATAGATGGTGTTGCCAAAACATTCGCAGCAGAAATATCCTTTTATTATGAAGATGGATATCCCCCAACCATCAATCATACAGATCCTGCAAATAAAGTATTGAAAGCAGCAGAGAGAGTAGTGGGTGAAAAAGCGGGAATGCCCTACTTATCCATGGGTGGGGAAGATTTTTCTTATTATTTACAAAAGATCCCGGGATGTTTTTTCTTTGTGGGGTCAGCACCGAATGATCAAAAATTATTTGAAACACCTCATCATTGTTCTCATTTTACAATGGATGAAAGGGCGTTATTAGTTGGCCCTTCAATTTATTTGAACTTGGTGGATGATTTGCTTGGGATAAAGTAAACCATTTTAATGGTATTGAATCTTGGTTTTAAATCAATACCCAATTGCCGATGTTTCTCCACGGCTATCGCCTCCGCCATAAAATCCATCTTCGGTGATTAATATTCCATTCGCTTCACCGATGTAACCCCATTTATAGGGTACCAAGGTATGTCCTTTAGATTCCAGGTTTTGAATCACGTCTCTGGATAATCCTCGGGGTTCTGTCATAATTACATCCGGTACCCACTGAGAATGGAAACGGGGCGATGTTACAGCTTCTTTAATATCCATACCATGAATCACCACATTCAAAATCACCTGCATGGCTGTGGTAATGATAGTTGATCCACCTGGCGAGCCGATTACAATAAATGGTTTTCCATCTTTTAAGACTATAGTAGGTGTCATTGAACTTAATGGTCGCTTCCCTGGTTGGATGGCATTTGCTTCATTTCCAACCAGCCCAAAAGCATTCGGAATACCTGGCTTGGATGAAAAATCATCCATTTCATTATTCAGGAAAAATCCAGCCCCTTTTACCAAATGCCCACCGCCGTAACTTAAATTAATGGTAGTGGTAACGCTCACAGCATTTCCCAAATGATCTACAACAGAATAATGTGTGGTTTCCCGACTTTCATATCCCGGAGCTCCGCTGGCAAAAACCGCAGAACTGGGTGTAGCTATTTCAAGTGAAATATCGTTTATTCGGGCATTTGCATATTCTTTGGATATGAGCATTTCCAAAGGAACATTCCAAAAATCAGAGTCACCCATATGTTCAGCTCGATCAGCATAAGCGCGCCGTTCAACTTCAGTAAGTAAATGGATATAATCTGAAGAATTCCATCCCAGTGAATCCACAGGATAATTTTCCAGCATGTTCATCATATTAACGAGTAGGGCACCACCGGAGCTGGGAGGACCCATCGAAATAACTTCATGTTCTTTATAGGTCCCTGAAACGGGATCTCGATAAACGGATAAATAATTTTTTAAATCATCAAATGAAATAAGTCCGTTCCCGCGATTCATTTCTTCTACAATAAGCTCAGCCACAGGACCTATATAAAACCCATCTCGTCCATATTTAGAAATTCGTTTAAGGGTTTTAGCTAAATCCTTTTGAATGAATTTGTCACCCTTTTTCCATGGGTTATTATTTTTGCGAATAAAGATTGCCGCCGCCGCATCATTGCTTTCAAATAGCTCCTCATAACCATTAAATCGCTGAGCTTCATAATGAGAGAGTTGAAATCCTTTTTCAGCTAACCGGATGGCAGGTGCAAGAGCTTGATGCAGGGTGATTTTTCCTGATCCATGATCCTCTAAAGCACGAATCAATCCATCTACTGTTCCAGGGACGCCACTCCCGGCCCGTGAGGAAAGAGACATTCCCGGAACCACATTTCCACTGTCATTTAAGAACAAATCACGGTGGGCAGCAGCAGGTGCTTTTTCCCGGTAATCTAAAGTAAAAGTTTGTCCATCCGTCATGGCAGCAACCATAAATCCACCACCACCAATATTTCCATTGGATGAAGATGTAACAGCCAATGCAAATCCTACCGCCACGGCCGCATCAACTGCATTTCCGCCTTTTTTTAGAATTTCGATTCCAGCTTCCGATGCTTGTTTACTGGTAGAAACAATCATACCATTTTCACCGAAGACAGGGTCAGAACTAGCTGCAATTAATATGTGAAAAGAGAAAACAAGTATTGTGAGAATGAGATTAAAATTTTTCATATTTTTGAGTTGATTCCTATGGTCCCTGATTTAACCAATTTATCTATTTTTTCATCGCTATACTGAAGAATTTTTGATAAAATATTCATGGTGTGTTGCCCAAGGTCTGGCGCCGGATTTGTTTCAATTTCCGGAGAGTCGGATAACATAACGGGTCCTCGGGCAAATTGGTAGGTTCCAACATCCGGGTCATCAATATCTACTAGTGCTTTCCGACTTTTAACCTGTTCCGATTGAAAAACATCTTTTGCAGTATAAACGGATCCAACGGGAACACCATTTTCATTTAATATGCTTTCAGCTTCGGACCGTGTTTTTTGTGATAGCCATTTTTCAATAATTGGAGCAAGAAATTCCGCATTGGAAGCTCTAGCTGTTCCTGTTTTGCTGCGGTCATCCCCAATCAAGCCTTCATGTCCAATCGCTTTACAGAATCGACCCCAAACAAGGTCATCTGGTATATTCATAGCGAGGTACCCATTCTTACATTTAAAAGCACCCCGAGGATAAAGGTGAGTTAATCGACCTCGGTGTGGCTCTTTTCCCGTGATTGAATAAAGCATGACCATCCGCTCATTTAGAGAGATCATATTATCCAACATGGCACTATCTACAAACTGGCCTTTTCCTGTCCTTTCTCTCATAAAAAGCGCTTGTGTAATTGCAAAGGATGTGCAGAGCCCCGTGTAAACATCCGCCATTCCATAAATAGTCCATGAAGGGGGTTTATCTTCAAAACCAACAAGATGCATAATCCCACTCATGGCTTCGGCAACAATATCAAATGCAGGTCGTTTTGAATCCGGTCCTTCATATCCTTCTAAGCGACCAAAGCCGGAAATTGCCGCATAGATCAATTTTGGATTCAAGGTCTTCAGATCATGATATCCAAGTCCGAGTTTATCCACAGACCCGGGACGAAGGTTTTCTACAACCACATCGGCATTTTTAACTAAGTCTTGATAAATCTTTTTTCCCTCATCATTTCTAATATTTAGAGCGATGCTTTTTTTATTTCGATTATAAGCCATAAATCCACCGGCTTTTTTGATACCATTTTTTTCAACAAAGGGGGGGATAGAACGTCGGGGGTCACCAACACCGGGTCGTTCGATTTTAATCACTTCTGCCCCAGCATCTGCCAGTAGCATGGAGCAATAAGGACCCGCCATATACTGCTCTAATGCAATAACACGAATTCCGGTTAAGGGACGATCCATTTATAATCTTTCCACTAAAGTGGTCACACCTTGTCCCACGCCAACACAGAGAGTTGCCAAGCCATATTGTGTTTCTCGTCTTTTCATTTCATGGATAAGTGTGGTCAAGATGCGCGCTCCGGAACAGCCGAGA
>Ga0207991_1001290_pt1 | contig 15481 bp, 10 predicted proteins | sample ETN07SmetaG_FD_185786 | JGI IMG/M metagenome (GOLD analysis project Ga0207991, IMG submission 185786) | Marine microbial and viral communities from oxygen minimum zone, Eastern Pacific Ocean - ETNP2014F14-07SV275 (SPAdes) (version 2) | ecosystem: Environmental > Aquatic > Marine > Oceanic ... | reverse complement strand
GCAAACTCAGCATTTTCTGAGAGAAAGCCGTAGCCTGGGTGGATAGCGTCTACACCAAGCTCCTTTGCTTTTTCAATTATCAACTCGCCTCGTAAATAACTTTCCTTCGACGGAGATGGCCCTAGATAAACAGCTTCATCAGCCATTTGTACATGAAGGGCATTTTTGTCGGCGTCAGAGTAAACGGCTATCGTCTTTATACCTTGAGCGTTGGCTGTCTTTATAACGCGGCATGCAATTTCACCACGGTTTGCAATTAGTAATTTATTTATCATTCTTAACCTCCACCCATGAAGCACTGCGCTTTTCTAAAAAGGCTGACAGACCTTCTTGACCTTCTTCAGATGTCCTAACTTGTGCGATAAGTTTGCTCGTCTTTGTGAGAAGCGCATCGTTAATCTCTTGCGTAGACACCCATTGCACTAAGTCTTTTGCTTTCGCCACTGCTTGGGGGCCGTTTTTCAGTATGTTTGATAAAATATTGTCGATAGTGCTATCGAGTTCGTCTTCTGTTACTGATTCGCTCAAAAGTCCAAGTCGTCTTGCTCTGCGCGCAGAAAATACTTCAGCGGTCTGGAAGTAGCGTCGGCATACTCGTGCGCCCATAGCTTCAACCACGTAAGGGCTGATGGTTGCTGGAATAAGGCCAATTTTAACTTCACTTAAGCAAAATTTACTGAGCTTGCTTCCAATAGCAATATCGCAACATGCAATTAAACCAACAGCACCGCCAAAAGCTGCACCTTGTACTCTTGCTATCGTGGGCTTCGGCATTTTATAAAGCGTCTGCAGCATGGTTGCTAATGCAAGTGCATCACTTTCATTTTGCGCTTCGGTATAACTGGCCATTTTTTTCATCCAGTTAAGATCGGCTCCTGCACTGAAACTTTTGCCTTCAGCTCTCAGGATTAGTGCCCTAACGCTTTTATCTTCCCCCGCTTTTTTAAAAACGCGAGTAAGCTCGTTTATCATTTCGTCGTCAAAGGCATTATGTTTTTCAGCTCTGTTTAAAGTAACAGTGGCAATGTTTCTTTCATCTACGCTGTAAATTACTGATTGTTCCATTACCTGCACTCCTACATTCTAAATATGCCAAATTGGGTGTCTTCGATAGGCTTGTTAAGCGCCGCTGAAAGCGATAGGCCAAGCACTAATCGAGTATCCGCTGGGTCAATAACGCCATCATCCCAAAGCCTTGCAGACGCATAGTATGGATGTCCTTGTTTTTCGTACGTATCGATAACAGGTTGTTTAAATGCCTTTTCTTCTTCTGCAGACCATGATTCGCCTGAGCGCTCTTTTTGGTCGCGCTTAACTTGAGCGAGAACGCCAGCAGCTTGTTCACCACCCATTACAGAAATTCGAGCGTTTGGCCACATGAAAAGGAAGCGTGGGTCATAGGCTCTGCCGCACATGCCGTAGTTACCTGCACCGAAACTTCCGCCGATAAGCACTGTGAGCTTTGGCACATTCGCACATGCAACGGCGGTTACCATTTTTGCGCCGTGTTTTGCGATACCGCCATGCTCGTATTGCTTACCGACCATAAAGCCTGTGATGTTTTGCAAAAACACGAGAGGGATTTTTCGCATGGCGCATAGTTCGACAAAATGAGCACCTTTAAGCGCGCTTTCACCGAAAAGTATGCCGTTGTTAGCCACAATGCCTACGGGGAAACCGAAAATGCGCGCAAAACCACAAACCAAGGTTGTGCCGTAAAGCGGTTTGAACTCATCAAAGTCTGAGTCATCCACAACACGCGCAATGATTTCTCTTACATCGTATGTATGACGACTATCAGCAGGCACAATGCCGTAGATTTCTTTGGTGTCGTAGCGTGGAGGTTTTACCTCGGCCACATCTAGGCATTCTGGCTTCTTTCGGTTTAGTCTGGAGACAGCATTACGCGCTAATGAGAGTGCGTGGTGGTCGTTGTTGGCGAGATGGTCGGCAACGCCCGAAATTCGAGTATGAACGTCACCACCGCCAAGCTCTTCTGCGGTAACAACTTCACCTGTTGCAGCTTTAACAAGCGGTGGGCCGCCCAGAAAAATAGTCGCTTGTTCTTTAACGATAATGCTTTCATCAGCCATGGCGGGAACATAAGCACCACCAGCTGTACAGGAACCCATTACTACCGCAATTTGAGGAATATTCTTAGCAGACATATTCGCTTGATTAAAAAAGATGCGACCAAAGTGCTCTCTATCTGGGAATACATCATCTTGGCGAGGTAAGTTAGCGCCACCTGAATCTACTAAGTAAATACAAGGTAGGTTATTTTGCTCTGCGATAGTCTGAGCACGAAGGTGCTTTTTCACGGTAAGGGGGTAGTACGTCCCGCCTTTTACAGTAGCATCGTTAGCTACAATCATACACTCGATACCTGCAACGATACCGATACCGGCAACGACTCCGGCACAAGGTACATAGTCTTCGTAGACTTCCCATGCAGCCAGCTGGCCTATTTCTAGGAAAGGCGTGTCTGGGTCAATCAGTGCGTTGATTCGGTCGCGAGGTAGAAGTTTTCCTCGAGACACGTGGCGCTCCGCCGCTTTTTCACCGCCACCTTGGCAAATTTGTTCGATTTTTTCGAGGAGATCATTTACCTGAGCCTGCATGTGCTCGGCATTTGCGATAAATGTTTCAGATTTCGTATTTATACTTGAGCGAAGAACGGGCATAACCCCTCCTTGTGTTGGGCCTATGCGACCGGCTGTCGCGTTAGCCACTAGTTAGCAAGATGATTAGCGAGACACCCATGCTAAGCGCTTTCGCTGCGCTGGGTGTCTTTGCAATTCATTAGCCTATTAATAAAGTTCAGCGTTTCTAAATCTACTTTAAATAGAGTAGGGTGGGTGTCTTCCTAATTTCTATGACACAGGGAATGCCTGAGTTTTCCCTGTTTCAAACGAAGTTTGTTTCCACCCAGAACTCCGTATTACTTCGATTCGTTAAATAGCTCGCGGCCTATAAGCATTCGGCGAATTTCAGACGTTCCTGCGCCAATTTCATAAAGCTTGGCATCACGTAATAGGCGACCTGTCGGATATTCGTTGATGTAGCCATTACCACCAAGTAGTTGAATAGCATCTAATGCCATTTTGGTTGCTAGTTCCGCTGAATAAAGGATAGCGCCAGCAGCATCTTTTCGCGTTGTTTCACCGCGATCGCATGACTGTGCAACGGTGTAGACATACGCGCGTGCGGCATTCATTTGCGTGTACATGTCAGCTACTTTGCCTTGTACTAGCTGGAATTGACCAATTGATTGGCCAAACTGCTGACGGTCGTGAATGTAAGGTACTACGATATCCATGCACGATTGCATAATGCCTAGCGGGCCACCTGATAAAACAAGGCGCTCGTAATCTAGGCCGCTCATAAGTACGCGAACACCTTCGCCTTCTTTGCCAAGAATGTTCTCAGCTGGTACTTCGCAATCTTCGAAAACTAATTCACAGGTATTAGAAGAGCGCATACCTAGTTTGTCGAGTTTCTGTGCGCGGCTAAAGCCAGGGAAATCGCGCTCTACGATAAACGCTGTGATCCCTCTTGGCCCTGCGTTAGGGTCGGTCTTAGCGTAGATAACAAATGTATGTGCATCAGGACCGTTTGTGATCCACATCTTGTTGCCGTTAAGGATGTATTTGTCGCCGCGTTTTTCAGCCTTCAATTTCATGCTAACAACGTCCGAACCTGCATTAGGTTCACTCATTGCCAGTGCACCAATATGCTCACCGCTTACTAACTTAGGTAGGTACTTTTCACGCTGGGCATCATTACCGTTTTTAAAGATCTGGTTAACACAAAGATTCGAATGTGCGCCATAGCTCAAACCGATACCACCTGACGCGCGGCTAACTTCTTCCATTGCGATAGTATGCGCAAGGTAGCCCATATCAGAGCCACCATATTGCTCTGAAACTGTAACGCCCAATAGGCCCATATCGCCAAGTTTTGTCCACAATTGGTTTGGGAATTGGTTGTCTGCGTCTGCTTGTTCAGCAAGAGGAGCAATCTCATTTTGTGCAAATTGATAGACCTGATCACGTAACATCTCGATGTCTTCGCCAAGTCCAAAATTTAAAGTAGGGTAGGAGGTGTTCATGCGATATTTCCTCGTTTGAGTTCTGCGAGTTCTTCACGGCAACGTGCTTCAACATCATCCAGTTCAGTCATTAACATCTGGATGTCTTCTAGCTGCTGTTTAAGCACCGCTCTTTTCTGTTCAGTCATTTCGAGCATGGCTTCTAACTGAATAGCCGAATTGGGGTTGGTGTCGTACATGTCGAACAGTGTTTTGACTTCAGCAAGGGAAAATCCTAGTCGTTTTCCTCGCAAGATCAGCTTTAAGCGCACTCTATCTTTGTTCAGATAGACGCGATTTTGTCCCGTTCTTGACGGTGACATTAGGCCTTGTTCTTCGTAAAAACGAATTGAACGAGGAGTAATGTCAAACTCTCGAGCGAGTTCGCCTATTGCATATGTTGTTTCGTCGTCGTACTTGCTCATTACACGTACCTTGTATTTCAGCGCTGTTTAACACCCTTGTTTTGACGTGGGTGTCTTTGTAATTAAATTCTCTGTAGTAGGTTGGGTGTCATTGCAATAGCACTATCGTTTTAAGGTAGATGGTTTTATATACCGCTATATTAAAACGTAGTGTTTGGTTGACACATACTTAGTACAGGTTTACGTTAACGTTAATTACATTTTACGTTAAGGTAAAGTAACATTTTGCTAACGTCAATTTTTCATGGTGAAGGCAAGACGTTGTAGCTGTTAGGGGTGTTTACTTTTGTATACATCTACGTAGCTTTCTTCACTTAACTCTATAATTTATATGAATTTTAAGGGCACGGTTATGAGTAACGAATCAGTAGTTATTGTCGCGGCTAAGCGCACACCAATGGGTGGTTTCAACGGTAATTTGTCTTCGCTTGCTGCGACCAAACTTGGAGAAGTTGCGATTAAAGCAGCCTGTGAAGAGATGGATGTCTCTGTAATTGATGAAGTCATCATGGGGTGTGTGTTACCTGCAGGGCTTGGTCAATCACCCGCGCGTCAGGCGTCGCTGGGTGCGGGGCTTCCGCTAAGTGCAGGTGTGACAACTATTAACAAAGTATGCGGGTCGGGCTTAAAAGCGGTAATGATGGCCCACGACTTAATTAAAGCAGGCAGTGCGACAGCAGTCGTGGCAGGCGGGATGGAAAGCATGAGTAATGCGCCATATATGTTGCCTAAAGCTAGAACGGGATATCGTATGGGCCATGGTCAAGTACTTGATCATATGATGCTAGACGGTCTGGAAAATGCCTATGACGGCAAAGCAATGGGCTGCTTCGCACAGGATACTGCTGATGAAGAAAATATTTCTCGCGGTGAAATGGATGAGTTTGCTCTAAGCTCGCTTTCCAAGGCACATGAAGCAATAAACAGCGGAACTTTCGTCGATGAAATAGTACCCGTTACAGTTTCTTCTCGTAAGGGCGATACTGTTGTTGATACCGATGAAGGCCCAGGTTCCGCTCGCCCAGAAAAAATTCCAACACTAAGACCGGCTTTCAAAAAAGACGGTACGGTCACGGCTGCTAACTCAAGCTCAATCTCTGACGGTGCAGCGGCACTGGTTGTAATGAGCGAAAGCAAAGCAAATGAACTTGGTCTAGCACCGCTTGCGCGCGTGGTTGCTCACGCTACAAATTCTATTGAACCTGAAAACTTCACCGTTGCGCCTGTTGGCGCTATGGAAAAAGTGCTGGATAAGGCAGGTTGGACGAAAGAAGAAGTCGATCTTTTCGAAATTAACGAAGCCTTCGCCATGGTAACCATGTTGGCTGTCAAGAAGCTAGGACTAGATGAAAGTAAAGTAAACGTAAAAGGCGGCGCTTGTGCATTGGGTCACCCAATCGGAGCCTCTGGTGCACGCATTTTGGTAACACTACTTCACGCGCTTAAGCAACGCGGTGGTCGCAAAGGTATCGCATCTTTATGTATTGGTGGTGGTGAGGGTGTAGCGCTTGCCGTTGAAATGCTCTAAGCCGCTATAGCTATAGATGGCAAATATGTAAAATATTTAATCACGGAGCCTAATCACATTGATTTCGCTCTGTGGTTCAATATAAAGAAAAATACAAAAGCATGAAGACAGTGACTTACGTTATCAATTCTATAACCCTTGCGGTTGCGCTATCCACTTTAACGCTTGTTGCGAAAGTCCAAGCTGACTCATCGTTTTCAGTAAACTCGACTTACGCAGACACCCACGGTAACAATGGCACTCACTACGAGGAATCACGTTCTTTATCGAGTAATGAAGACACCAACGATGACTTAACTCTGTCTGCGCTTCACGAAACTCAATCAATCGTTGATGTTTCTGACGGCGCTGTTTCGGAAGACACCCACACTAACAAAGAAAAAAAGACTTCGGATGACACCCATGCCAACAGTGCCCATGCCAACAGTGAATCGTCAGCTATCTACCCCAAGAAGACAAGCCAGGTGCCTTATTCGGCGTTGGGTGTCTTGCCAACAAGTGAAGCTGATGAACAATTCAGCTACGGCGATGACCCATTACAAACGATTTATACTTGGCATGGACGTTTGTCTGCGAACGAAATGTATGCTGATAAAGCGTTAATATTTATTCACGGTGGGTGTTGGCTTAATGCCTACGGTTACGAACATGCGAAAGGGATGTACCATGCTTTAGCAGAGCTTGGGATGGGTGTCTACGTAACAGAATATCGGCGTGTAGGTGATGAAGGCGGTGGCTGGCCCGGTAGTTTAGACGACGTGACACAAGCAATAAGTACAGCCTTAAAACGAATAGAGAACGAAGGGCGCTACACTAACATTTACATTGCGGGGCATTCTGCTGGTGGGCACTTAGCTTTGCTTGCTGCGCAACGCCTTTCTTCGTCATCCTTGAACTTATCGCGCGCAAACATAAAACGGATTATCGGGTTAGCGGCAATTACGGACATCCAGTCCTATGCCATGGGACATAACAGCTGCCAGTCGGCTACAGCGAAATTCATGAATGGAACGCCTGAAGATGTTCCAACCGCATATCAAAGGGCGACACCACGCCCAACCCATGGCAGTTTGCCAATTACACTACTCCAAGGCGATGCTGATAGTATAGTGCCAGCGCGCCACGCTGTATTATCTGGAACCAACCAAAAAATAATTAAAAATGGTGGCCATTTCGATTGGCTTCACCCTGAATCAACATCCTTTGATGCTTTACTTGAGGTTATTAGTGAACATGATGAATAAGGTTTTTTCAGCTGAACAACTTGATATTAAAGATCCACTCCGTGACAAGGCGCAGGCGTTTTCGCTTCCCGCTAATACGGTCTATTTAGACGGGAATTCGCTAGGGCCTCTTCCTAAGGCTGCGAAACAGCGAGCTGATGAAGTTGTCAATGAACAGTGGGGAAAGGGGCTCATTACAAGCTGGAACAAGCATCAGTGGATCCATCTACCTCAAATAGTGGGTGATAAGATTGGCGGCCTGATTGGCGCTAAAAGTGGCCAAGTTATTTGTTGTGACTCCATTTCTATTAATCTGTTTAAAGTATTAAGTGCGGCGTTGAAAATGCACCCAAGTCGCAAGGTAATAGCGACGACCCGCGATAATTTTCCTACCGACATTTACATGGTGCAAGGCCTGCTTGACTTACTAGGCAGCGATTACAGTATTCGCTATGTTGACGAAGCATGTATTGGATCACAGCTAACTGATGATATTGCCGTACTGATGCTGACACAGGTAAATTTCAGAAGTGGCAACAAACTCGATATGCAAACCATTACCGAGCAAGCCCATCAAAAAGGCATTTTAACTTTGTGGGATTTAGCGCACAGTGCTGGAGCATTTCCTGTCAGCCTAGACGCATGTAATGTGGATTTTGCAGTCGGCTGTACCTACAAATATCTAAATGGTGGCCCTGGCGCGCCAGCGTTTATCTATGTCGCTAAACGACATCAAGCACAGTATCAACAACCTTTGTCCGGTTGGATGGGGCACAGCTCGCCTTTCTCATTTTCTCCTGATTACGCTGGCGACAATTCCGTGAAGCAAAACTTGTGCGGTACGCCAGGAATTATTGGAATGAGCATTTTAGATGCGGCATTAGACGTATTTGAAGATGTATCACTTAAAGCTATTGATGAAAAATCCAAAAAGCTACAGGCATTTTTCATCGCTGAAGCCAAGCGCGCAGGCCTTCTGGACAAATTTTCCATTGTAAGCCCCAATATTGATAATCGAGGTAGTCAGCTAGCTTTCGCTCACGACCACGCTTACGCCATTTGCCAAGCTTGGATCGCTGAGGGGGTGATTGCAGATTTCCGTGCACCAAATATTCTGCGAATAGGTTTTGCGCCACTGTATTTAAGCTTCGTCGATATTGAAAAAGCGATGGCAAGCTTGACCGAAATTATGAATGAAAAGCGTTATGAAAACGATGAGTTTCAGCAAAGACAGAGCGTTACCTAGCTGAAAAGCGAGATTATCAGCTAAATAATTGCATTTTTTGAATTTACGCTTAATACTTCGCGGTTGTCATCGATATCTTCACATGTTTTGGGTGTGCAGTTGAAAAAAATAAGAAAATATCTGCTTTGTACCATGTTGTTTGTAGGAGCGAGTTGTTTTAGCGCGCTCCTACAAGCAGAAGCTGGTCAAAAGGCGGCATCTGAACAATCTAATAATGTAACGTACTGTATAGATCCTAACTGGGCGCCTTACGAAGCAATCAGAAACGGTATCCATGTGGGAATTTCTGCCCAATATATGCAGCTTATTGCTGAAATATCTGGGTTAACGTTTACCCTAGTGCCCACTGAGAGCTGGCAACAGAGCTTAGAGTACGTTCAGCAGGGGAAGTGCCAAGTTATCCCCATGCTAAATACTTCCGACTATCGAAAGCAGTTCCTCGACTTTAGTGTGCCATATTTTGAAGCGCCCAATGTGCTGGTGGCTAAGTCTGGTATGCCAATGATACAAGGCTATGCAGGAGTGGGAAATCGAGTAGTAGGGATTGTTCAGGGTTATCGCCAAGTTGAATATATTTCACGTCACTATCCGGGGTTACGTTTAAAGCTTATTCCGTCTGAAGAAGAAGGGCTAAAGCAGCTGGCGAATGATGAGTTTGATGTAATGGTGGGCTCATTAATGAGCGTAAATATGCACATCAATAATTTGAAGCTGAAAGACCTCAATATTGTTGGTTACGCCGAGCCCTTCGACTCATTAGCTTTTGGTGTGAACAAAACCTATGGCCACCTGGTGGACAAGCTTAACTTTGCCATTGAGCGTATTCCAGAAACGCGAAAGGTAGAAATTTATAAGCAGTGGAATAATGTCCAAGTTCGCTATAGTCGTAACTATGTCGTTATGGTTTTGAGCACCGCAATTGTCATTTTAGTTTTCTTGCTTTTTACTTTTAGAAATAGAAACGTTAGCGGCTACAAGCGTATTATTAACCAGAAAAACGAGGAAATAGGTGCGTTACAAGCAACCTTGTTAGAAAAGAACAAGACCCTTGCTTTTTTGTCTGCTCACGACACGGTAACGGGGCTATATAACCGCAATCATATGATCCAGCGAGCGGAAGAAGAAATCTCACGTTTCCATCGATTTCACACTACGGCTTCGTTAATTGTTATCGAACTAACCCCTGTAAGCGATGACAGAGATTCAATTGAGCCCTCGGCTAAAGAAGAGGCGCTAAAAGCCGTGGCAACGAATTGTCTAAATACCGTTCGAGAAGTCGATGTTGTTTCGCGTTTTAGCGGTGAACAGTTTATTATCTTGTGCCCTCAAACCGAGTTAAACGCAGCTAAAAACCTTGCAGACAGATTGTTAGACTGCATTTCTACCCATCACTCGCTTGTCGAGAGCTTTAAAACGGCCATGGGTTTATCTGAGCTCAGGGAGTCTGAGGAATTCACAGAGTGGTTTGAACGCACCATGAAGGCACTGTACCAGTCAAAGCGCCAAGGGTATGGCAACGTAACTGTAGCACAGTAACTTCAGTGAACTAGTTAGGTCAAATTAAAGGGTCGTAGTGCCATTGGTGCGAATCGTAACGAATTTGCGCCCTGTCGTATTCTCGCTCAGAACGCCAGTTACGGTTATTAAGCTTCGCCGATACTCCGGGATAAAGACGTTTGTTTGCGATAAGTTTTATATCTGATTGGTAGTTTTCTTTTGCTGCTTTGACGTCGTTGGCTTTGTTTTCAAGCCACTCCAGCAATGCGCTCTCATTGTTAAAAAGCTCTAACGCTTCAGCTACTTTACGTTGAAGCTCTTTAGGCACTTTCTTACCTTGAATAAGGTTAATCTTTTCTTTGTGTTTAAGATTGTTTTCGCGAATTTGCTTCAACAATTCATCTAAAGAGTCTTTGCGCTCTAATAGTTGGTTAAAGCCCGGGCTAAAATCAACTTTCAACGTACTGCCAGATACAGCGCCTAAAGTGCCAGCTTCAACGCGATCTTGGCTGATAATGTCACAAGCAAATAGATTTCCCATGGGCTTATCAATTTGTCCAACTATGACTGCGCCGCCGCAACGCAGGCGGCTATACGCCAACTGACGACCAACAGTAATATTACCGCTACATTGAATATCAATGCCTTGACCGTGTTGAACGTGGATACTGCCGGCTGCGACTAGTTGGCATTGGAATTCACCTTGAGTATCGTTAACTTTACCCATCGCGCCTTCGGTAATGATGATGTCGCCGCCAGACTCGATATACGCCGACTCCACAAAGCCGTTAATGGTTACATCTCCAGCGGCCTTGATTTGCATTTTCTCTGTAACATCGCCGTTTACCAATACTGCACCTTCGTAATTCACGTGCCCAGAGCCAACGTTCACGCCGCTACAAATGAAGGTATCGTCAATGTTCATTATCTGGTCTCGGTATTTCGGCATACCAGAAATTGCAGACATTAATAAATTGGCGTCGCTGTCGGACACCACGGTGCCGCTGCCCATTTTAAAGTTAACCCATTCGCCCGCAACGGCTGGAATTTTATTCCCTTTGATATCGAAGCCAGAACGGCCCTGAGTTGGCTCGGTTCTTCTCAGCACAGGCGTGTTCACTTTAACGCAAATTACTTCGCCTAAATTACGCATGTCCACGCGCTCGCCATCACCCGTCTGGGGTTTTAACACCCTTTCAAGTGCGTTTGGTACCAGGGGAATAAACTTTGAGTTTTTGCCATTTCTAGCTGGTAGGCCCTTCGCGACAATTTGTTCTAGTACTGTGCCTGGAGGAGACTGCCTTGCTTGGGTAAGCATAGATTCAATGGTTTTGGTGCTTAAGCCACGAATGATTCTGTTTTTTACTGCTAGAGATTTAACGGTACTTAATGAGGGAAGTTTACCGCCATAGGGTGTGGTCAGCACAAGGTTCGCCTGCATCCCATCCTCGGGAATGCGAAATTCAATTTCAGCATTTTTGCGCTCGCCAATGCGTTCCTGAACGACAGTGCTATCACCCGTCTTGAAATAATGATTAGCTGTATCACAGGCCGACTTTAACGCTTTTTCAGAAACATACAGTCGCTTAGTTTCTCCGCTCTCTAGTTGCTTTCTTATTTCCCTACTATCAACTTCTGACGTGAAATCAGAAGGATTTAACTGTAAGTTAATGTAGGTTCTTGATTTGTCGAAGCTTATTGTTACGCCATTCATAACTTCTTTATTCCCTTGCGCACGTGTATTCTTTTTATCGGCGGCATCTATCGATTACTTGACGTTGACTTGTTCTCGGCCTGTCTATTTTTTTCATTTACTAATTTAAGGCGTTCTAAAACGCCCGTCAAAGGTTTTCGGCATATTGGTAAAGTGCGCGTAAAATGGCCTGCTTCTCAGGATTGTCGCTGTGTTCATGCGCCAGTGATTCCAACCGCATCATATAGTTTTCTAATGTGATTGAGCCGTGAAAAGCTGAATCAGTCAAGCGAGCTTGGCGATGATGCTGCCACCTGGTCATTTCATCTGCAGTCAGTGTATTAGGATAATTTCTAGCGCGGTATCGAAATAGCTGCTTTCTGAGCCCTTCGTGCTGTGTTTTTTCACTCAGAGTGGCTAAATCATCGGGCTGTGCTTCAATTACACGCTCACACCACCTTCTGTCTTCGTCATTAAGAAACCCACCACTATATAGCGCGTGATCTATATCCAGTTCACCACTTTGAATGTCGTCATCATAGACATCTACGATTTTAGTGGCCAGTTCGGGCATACTGGCAAGTACTTTGTAATTGTCTAAGCAGCGCTCGCGATCCAGTCCTAGTCGTGCGGCATTGTCTTCTGTCATTGCTTTAGCTGTGGTAATAAATGGCGAGCGGTTGACGTGAATGAGCTTAAGCCCTGGTCTTTCTAACGCATCGTCAAATGTATCTGACGGGGCATAAAGCGCCTGTCTAATCTCTTCTGGTGTGTCATTCACTAAACTGTCAATGTCATGCGATAAATCAATAGCGATAAATGCATTGTTGTTGGTTGGGTGCTTAGCCACAGGCATAACCCAAGTGCAACAGCCTTGAGAGGCAGGGAGTTTAGACGAGATATGAAGCAATACCGATGGTTTAGTGAGATCAATTTGCTGCATAACTGTTTGTTTACTGCGTAACGACAGCGCATAATCGAAAAGGCGAGGCTGCTTTTCTTTTATCAGTTTAGCAAGGGCTATTGTGGCGTAGACGTCACTCAAAGCATCGTGAGCGTTTTCGTGGCCAATATTATTAGCTGCAGTTAACGCCTCAAGTTTAAAGCTTGGTGCACCATCTTCTCGGCGTGGCCAATTAATACCATCGGGTCTCAGCGCATAGCACGCTCGCGCTAAATCGATTATATCCCAACGGCTATTGCCATTTCGCCATTCACGTGAATATGGGTCGTAAAAGTTTCTATAAAACAGGTAGCGGGAAACTTCATCGTCGAATCGGATACTATTAAAGCCCACACTACAGGTATTTGGCGTCGACATTTCCTGATAAATTCGCGCGGCGAAGTCAGCTTCGTTAGAACCGTCGCGAATGGTTTGCTGCGGTGTTATGCCGGTCACCAAACACGCTTCTGGATGTGGTAAATAATCATTCGCAATGGCGCTCATGATATTTATGGGTTTACCAATCACATTTAAATCCATATCAGTTCTTACTGCAGCGAATTGGCAGGGGAGATCTTTTTGTGGGCTGGTGCCAAAGGTTTCAAAATCGTGCCACAAAAATGTAGGTGCGTGCATAACCACTATTGCGATGTTAGAGAAATATTGATGGCAGTGTACACCGCGAGAAATTGAATACCAAATGCTGGCGTTAATATGAACAGTGATTTATTTGTTAGCCATCGGCAAGACTTAAAAAAACGCGTTAATCATTGTCTTTTTTTGAGTATTTTGCGTTTTGATGTATCGCGCGAAACTTGCGCATTAACAAAATGATGACTAGCTTTAAGTTATCAAAATTTATACGGATATTGCCTGTTTGTCGTTCCTTAAATCCAGTTCATCCATCAGTGAAGCTAAGAGTACTTTAGGCTTAGCGTTAGTACTTGCAACAGTGCTTGTTATACTTGTTGTTGGTTTGTTCGAAAGTAATATCAAAGCGACGGCTGAATCTCAAACTTTCACGGCATTAGAAGAGAGTGCCGCCAGTGCTGAAAATGCTGCAAACTCTCAGGTGAGAAAGTATATCAATGCGCTTAAGTTTCTACATCAGACACCACCCATAAGCGGCATCGTCCGCGCGACTGAAAATGAAAACCTAGACCCCAAAGACGGTACGACGTTGGAACAGTGGAAGCAGCGACTAGAAACGATTTTCGTTGCTTTTATCGAAAATAACGAAGAAGTGGATCAATTAAGGATCATTCAAGCCAATGAGGATGGAAGTGAGTTTATTCGGGTGGAAAGAAACGGGGGAAGTGTTTTAGTAATTAAGGACAACGATTTACAACCTAAAGCAGCGAGAAGTTACTTCATAGAGAGTGTTAAGCGTAATAAGGGCGAGTTTTATATTTCAGATATCAATTTGAATCGTGAATATGGGAAGCTCGAGTTTCCTTACAAAAGCGTCATTCGCCTTTCTCTTCCAATCTTCAGCAGCTCTGGTGAGCGTTATGGTTTTATAATCATGAATGTAAACGCCCAGTTTCTACTGTCGCAAATGGAACAAACGCTTGTCGGCAATCAATTGCTATTTGTTACCGACAGTGAAGGCTTTTTTGTCAGTCATCCAGACAGTGATAAGTCCTTCTCCAGAGATTTAAATCCTATGTTGAATTGGGCGAGCGAATTCGAAAGCCCTTCGAAAATAGGTAGGGCTAAAATTAAACAGACCGCACAGGCAAACTCATCTTTGTATACGGTCACTCGTGCTTTTACGATAAATGGAAATCAGCAAACCGCCCCGTTTTTTCTTCATACGGCATTGTCCCAGTCAGAAGTGGCAGCCCTTATCAATGAGAAGAGGATTAGCGTTTACAGTGTAATTGGGGTAGTTACGCTAATTTTTGTAAGCGTTTTACTATTCGTACACCGAAGTAACAGTAAAAACATTGAGCTTGCTAAGGTGCGCGGTGAGTCCGTTGCTATTATCGCTATATCTAAAGATGCGATTTTTAGCGTAGATTCTGCTGGCGTGGTGAAAAGTTGGAATATGGCAGCGGAGTCACTTTTTGGGATCCCAAGCCAGCTTATTTTAAATCATCACTATTCGTCATTTGAGCAGCTTTCTCTATTAGGGCTTGAATCGGTTCTCACCAAAGGCGGAAAGCAAAGTACCTTTACAACCCCCTACATCGATGACGAAAAAGAAGAGCACACGCTACTCATAACCGCATCTACCATTTGGGGTGAACAATCACAGTTTTCAGGTGTTGCTGTTGTAATTCGAGATGTGACCGACGAACGAAAGGCAAAAGACGCGATAGAAAGGGTAAACCTGAAGCTTGAAGAAAAAGTGGTAAGCAGAACGAAAGAACTTGTTGAAGCTACGCAAGAGGCGCGAAAAGCGAGCAGTGTTAAAAGCTCTTTTATTTCCAATATCAGCCATGAAATGAGAACACCGTTAAACGGGGTAGTTGGCTCCTTGTCGCTACTTAAGTGTCAGCCCCTTAATGAGAAAGCTGAACAGCTTGTTTCCATGATGGAAATTAGCTGCAACAATCTCAGTGTGCTGATTAACGACGTTCTCGACTTGTCTAAAATTGAAGCGGGCAAGCTTGATATTAATAATCAATATTTTGATCCGCTTGCACTTATCGAGTCTATCGCCAAGGTCTTTGCCGTTAAGGCAGCTTTTAAAGGGCTACAGCTTCTTGTTGACACAACAGGTCTTCCCCCGGTGGAAATAAACTCAGATCCACACAGAATCAACCAAATTCTTAGTAATTTATTGAACAATGCTATTAAATTCACTGAAGAAGGGCATATAAAGCTACAA
>Ga0207991_1001283_pt1 | contig 15539 bp, 14 predicted proteins | sample ETN07SmetaG_FD_185786 | JGI IMG/M metagenome (GOLD analysis project Ga0207991, IMG submission 185786) | Marine microbial and viral communities from oxygen minimum zone, Eastern Pacific Ocean - ETNP2014F14-07SV275 (SPAdes) (version 2) | ecosystem: Environmental > Aquatic > Marine > Oceanic ... | reverse complement strand
CAGCCATCCATGCTCCGCCGTCTTCACTCCTGCCGCCAAACAGATTTCGCGCTTCGGATGGTTTAATCAGTCTTACCTCAACAACTTTTTCGCCATCTGGCGGGTTTGTGGGTTTGTGAGTCAGGTCTACCTCGGCGTACCCGATCAAATGGATGAAATCGGGGTGGGGAAGGTGCGGACGGTATGCTTCAGTCCGGTGAGAATGGCAAATGAACACACCGAAAGGCGTAAACGAGCGCAACTCGGCCCGGTTTCCTCGCTCAGTTCACGACGAACGGCGTCCAAGTACAACTCTCCGGGCTCAAGTGTGCCACCCGGGTGATCCCAGTCGCCGTTATCGAACCGTATTACAAAGCTCATTTCACCCACGAACGGGACGAGTCGGACATTGGCGATCAGCGATTCATCAAGATTGCCCGGTAACAACTCGAACTGCACGTCGATCGGGCCCCACGGCCAGTGAAACGGTTTGGTCAGGTTCGGAAAATCGGTCAGGTTAATCGCTGGGATTTTCACGAGGCGCCGTTCATTCCACGATGGCGCGCCGGGCGATGTCATCCCTGTATCCGGCACCCTCGAATGCAATCTGCCTGACACCGGCATAGGCCGCATCGCGGGCGTGTTTTACCGACTCGCCCGATCCCGCTACACCCAGCACACGTCCACCCGATGTCACAAGTGCTCCCAGTTCATTTCTGGCGGTACCGGCGTGAATCACGAGGCCGTGCCCAGCCGCAACGTCGACGCCGGTTATCGCCATACCCGTTTTATAGCTACCGGGATAGCCGTCCGAGGTCATCACCACGAACGCATGCGCTGAGTCCGACCAACTGACCTCCTGTTCGGCCAGGCGACCCTCAGCAACTGCCATGCAAATGTCGAAAAGATCGGTTTCGAGTTTCGGCATCAGTATCTGCGTTTCGGGATCCCCGAATCGGCAGTTGAACTCGATGACCCGCGGGCCGTTATCGGTAATCATCAGCCCTGCGTAAAGAATGCCCGAATATGAGCTGTCCTCGGCAACGAGCGCCTTCGCAATCGGTTCAAGGATTTCAGTACGCACCTGTTCTGCGAGTTCAGGAGTCCAGAACTCGGGAGGTGTATACGAACCGACTCCCCCCGTGTTCGGGCCGGTATCTCCCTCGCCAATACGCTTGTAGTCGCACGCGGCGACCTCGGCTGAAACGATCTCGCCCTGCAAGAACGCAAAAACGCTGACCTCAGGCCCCGACATGCGCTCGGCAAGGAGAAGCTTCGATGATGAATCGCCGAACAGGGCATCGTCGATCATTTCCGTGATCGCGGAGTCCAGTTCCTCGTAGGAGTCGGGCAGGATGACGCCTTTCCCGGCTGCAAGGCCGTCCGCTTTTACAACCAGCGACCCTTCCGGTTTCGACCGCCCGTAAGCAATCGCCGAGGCTGAGTCATCGAACGCCCTCGACTCTGCTGTCGGGATTCCGTGCCGGGTCATCACGTCGTCGGACCAGATCTTCGAGCCTTCCACACGGGCCGCGGCGGCTGAGGGTCCGAATACTGCGAGACCGGCCGATTTGAACCGATCCGCTATTCCGTCGATCAGGGGTTGTTCAGGACCGACAAAAGTCAGGTCTACGAATCGTGAGCGCGCCAGTTGCAGCAGTCCGTCGATGTCCTCAGCCTTCACCTCCACGTTTTCACCGAGATCTGCTGTACCGGCATTACCCGGCGCGATGATCAACTCGGTCACTTTTGGGCTCTGCGCCAGTTTCCAGGTGATTGCGTGCTCGCGCCCACCCGAACCGATTACAAGGACTTTCAACTGAACCCCGCTTTACATTCGATCATCGCCCCCAAGCAGCGATCGATCTCCGCACCGCTCGAACAGCCTCACTCGTCACTCAAACGCCACGTTGTGGCTATTCCCACTCGATTGTGCCCGGTGGCTTGCTGGTGATATCGAGTACCACCCGGTTCACCTCGGGCACTTCGTTCACAATTCGGTTCGAAATTCTCGCCAGAGTGTCGTACGGCAACCGCGCCCAGTCGGCAGTCATGGCATCGTCGCTGGTAACGGCACGAATCGCCACAACGTACTGGTATGTGCGTTGGTCGCCCATGACACCGACCGTCCTGGTGTTGGTCAGCACTGCAAACGACTGCCACAGGCGTTCGTAAAGCCCGTCGGCCTTAACCTCGTCGATCACGATCCAATCGACGGCCCGCAGTATTTCGAGCTTCTCGTAAGTCACCTCACCCATAATGCGAATCGCCAGGCCGGGCCCCGGGAACGGCTGACGATTGACACTTTGCGAAGTCAACCCGAGCTCGATCCCGGCCTTACGCACCTCGTCCTTGAACATGTACCGAAGCGGCTCGACCAGCTTCAGGTTCATTCGCTCCGGGAGGCCGCCGACGTTGTGATGGGTCTTGATCGTATGCGAGGCGCTTGAATCTGCGCTGATACTCTCGATCACGTCGGGATACAGCGTACCCTGCGCCAGGTAATCGACCTCGCCGATATCGTTGGCAACCTCTTCGAAAACCTTGATGAACTCTTCGCCGATAGCCTTTCGTTTTACCTCGGGATCCGAAACGCCCTTGAGGGCAGCGAGAAACCGCTCGGTGCCGTCGACGAATATCAGGTTTACACCGAGCTGGCTGGCAAATACGTTCTGAACGCGGTCGGCCTCGCCGCGTCGCATCAGGCCGTTATCGACAAAAATGCAGGTTAGACGGTCACCGATCGCCCTGTGTATCAAGGCCGCTACAACCGTCGAGTCGACGCCGCCCGAGAGGGCGCAGATAACCTTTCCGTCCCCGACCTGTTCCCTGATCTGGTCCACAGCATCTGACACGAAGTTAACCGGCGTCCAATCGCCAGCCCCATGGCAAACTCCGAACACGAAGTTGCGCAGGATTTCGCTTCCCTGCGGGGTGTGGACCACTTCCGGGTGGAACTGAATTCCGAAATAGGTCCCTTCCTCGTTGCCCATAACGGCAATCGGGGAGTTCTCAGAATAGGCGAGTGACCGGAACCCCGGGGGCAGCTCCTCGATACGGTCGCCGTGGCTCATCCAGACGGGGATTTCACTGTCCAGTCCTTCAAACAGGACGTTGTCCTGACCGTCCTTGTGAATCACAGTGTGCCCGTACTCACGTTGGGTGACCGACTCGACCTTACCGCCAAGCTGGTGGGCGATCAACTGCATGCCGTAACAAATGCCCAGTATGGGAACGCCAGCGTCGAACACCCACGCCGGAGCCATCGGCGCGTCGTCTTCATAGACGCTGTTCGGACCGCCGGAAAGAATCACGCCGATAACGTCCTGCTCGTTAAGGATTTCGCTACCAGCGTCGTACGGAATAATCTCGCAGTAGGTGTTGGACTCACGAACTCTCCGTGCGATCAGTCGCGAGTACTGGGCACCGAAATCGATTATTATTATCGCCTTCGTCTTGATATCGACCGGCGGGTTTACTCCGGTGGTGCGGTCGGCCTGTGCTATCTCAAGATATGTCCCGACCTCGATGTCGTCCGAAGTCGATACCCTGCGAGATGTCCCGTCAGTTGGCTGTCCGGTCATGTGCTCCCCTGCATATTTAATAGGACATGGTTAACCGAGTCGACCTGCCACCTCAAACTCACCACCGCCACTGCCGCAAACGCCCGTCGATGAAAGGCACGACCGCAACCTGTATATTTGGGAGGTCTCAGGCCCATAAATTTACCTCTTCCCACCGACCCCGTCACCGGTCAATTTCGAAAGATTTTTGACCGGTCAGACCGGACCTGAGAGGCGGCCGGGACGAAATGTCGGGCCGCGCCTGGCAAACCTTGCTGAAAACACGTCAAAGCAGGGGTAGCGCGCTAAGATTGTTCGATGCAGATTACCACCGGAAACTCGTTCCCGGATTCACAGCTTCAGCGCGCCGCGGATGCGATCGCAGGGGGCGGATTAGTTGCGTTCCCGACCGACACTTTTTTCGCACTCGGGGCAGATGCGTTGTCAGCAGCCGCGGTTGCGGGCGTTTTTGCTGCAAAAGGGCGAGACCCGGGAATTCCTGTGCCGGTGCTCGTATATGACATCGCCATGGCCGAGCAGGTCGTCAGTGATTTTCCGGGCCCGTTGCACGATCTCGCCAACCTCTTCTGGCCCGGAGCCCTGACCATCGTGCTTCCAGCATCGGATGTTGTTCCCGATGTGGTCACCGCGGGTACCGGAACCGTTGGATTGAGGGTACCTGACCACGATCTGGCCCGTGAACTGATCGCCACGATAGACACGCCCCTTACGGGGACGAGTTGCAACGTCTCAGGAAGCCAACCCACCAAAAATGCGAAAACCGTGCGTCAACAATTCGGGGACAAAATCTTGGTACTGATCGATGCTCCCTGCGGCGAAAATACTCTTCCCAGCACCGTGGTCGGCCTGTCTGGTAATCGCATCAGGCTGTTCAGGGCTGGCGCAGTCGACATCGATTCGCTCCGGAAAATCGTCGGCGACATCGTCGTGGAATAGCCAGCCTCGGTTACTCTTAGTCCGCTCGATTCTCAAAGGCACCCAAAATGCCTGAAAAAACCATCGGAGAACGCGATTGACCGAAACCGGAACATTTCCCGGTCTTACAAACGACGATGCGGAACAGTTTGAATCCGCCTTGCAGTCGTTCATTAATTCTCGTGAACTCCCGCTGTACAAGATGATGGCCTACCACCTCGGGTGGATGGATCAGAATGGCGAACCGGAAGTGTCGACGCCCCAGGACCGGTCCCACGGTCACCTGGTACTCACCGTTTCGAAAGCTGTGGGCGGCGACAACGCATCCGCCATGCCGTACGCCATCGCTGCCGAGCTTGTTCACAACTTCTTGCTGGTGCATGAAGACGTCCAGAACGCCAATACCGAACGAAACAGCCGCCCGACGGTGTGGTGGTCGTGGGGACCGGCCCAGGCCATAAATGCCGGGGACGGGATCCACGCGATGGCACGAATCTCGATCTTCCAGCAGCGACAATCCAGTGGTCCGGCGTCCGATCCCCGGCGTATCTCAATGGCGCTCGAGACGCTCGATAACGCCACACTTGAGGTATGCGAGGGCGAGTATCTCGACATCTCGTTCCAAGAGCGAGCGGCAGTCGGCGTTGAAGATATATTGAACGTTGCACGCAAGCACGGTGCACTCTTTGGGGCCAGCGCGCGCCTCGGTGGGATCGCTGCTGGCGCCGAAAGCGAGATTCTGGATGCTCTTACCGCCTTTGGCACGGCGGCCGGAACCGCGAGAAGTCTGAATACAGACCTCAAGGCGCTCTGGCCGAATCCCGATTCAGAGCGGGACGACGTCCAACGCGGCCGGCTCCAATCGAAGAAGAAATCGCTTGCCACGGCACACGCCATTGAAACCGGGACACCTGCGATTCGTCGTCGCCTGGGTGAAATTTTTATGAAACGAATACTCGACCCCGCCGATTTCGATGTGATTACCTCGATACTGGAGGAGACCGGCAGCAGGTCGTTCTCAGAAAATCATGTCGAAACGTTGACCGGGGAAGCGATTTCAGCCCTGGAATCGGGAGGGTTCTCTGGTCAGCACAGGGCCACCCTCGCCGATGCAGTCAGGCTGATAGTCGGCTCGGCCTGAACGCGCTGCCAACCCGGGAATCACACAGGTCATCAGTTTGAAAAAACGGTCCATAAGGGAAACCGACGTAACGGGAATGACCGTTCTGGTGAGGGTCGATTTCAACGTTCCAATGCGCAACGGCACGATATCGGACGATTCCCGTATCCGGGCCGCACTCCCCACTTTGCAGATGCTGGGAGGCATCGGCGCGAAGGTTGTCATCTGCTCTCACTTTGGGAGGCCCGGAGGTCAGGTGATCGAGGAGATGCGGCTCACGATGGTCCGGACCCGCCTATCCGAACTACTCGGGGCACCGGTCAGGGATGCTGGCGGTCCGTCGGGAGAGACGCCGGTTCAAGTTGCTTCCGCGCTGTCGGCGGGCGAATTCGCGCTCCTCGAAAACCTCAGGTTCGAACCCGGTGAAGAAGCGAACGACGCAGAATTTTCCAATCACCTTGCCAGCCTGGCCGACATCTATGTGAATGATGCGTTTGGCGCTGCCCACCGCGCGCACGCCTCTACTGTGGGGGTGGCCGAACATCTGCCGGCGGTGGCTGGACTGTTGATGGAACGCGAGCTGGAGATACTGGGAAAAGCGATGACCGAAGACGCTTCTACAAGCCCGGTCGTCGCGATCGTTGGAGGTGCCAAGGTCGCCGATAAAATTCAGGTCCTTTGGCATCTCTCAGAAAAAGTCGACACGATCCTCATTGGCGGCGGGATGGTGGCGGCGTTCTTCGTGGCGAAAGGGCACTCGGGCGGTGCGGCGCTGGTCACCGATGAAGATGCCGCGGCCGCAAACGGTTTGCTCGAATCGGGTCGTGCCGATGCAATAATTCCCGTCGATGTGATTACAGCCCCGGATTTCAGCGAACGGTCGCCCGCCACGACCTGCGAACAGTCCAGCGTCCCGAACAACCAACTGATCCTTGATATTGGTCCGGCCACGGCGAAAAAATACTCTGAGGTTATTTCGGCGGCGAAAACCCTGATCTGGAATGGACCGATGGGCGTTTTCGAATGGCAGGCCTTCGCCGCCGGGTCCGAGGCAGTAGCAAGGGCGGTCGCAGCCAACAAAATGGCAACTTCTGTGATCGGTGGCGGCTCTACCGCCGAGATTGTCGGCTCACTCGGACTTGTCGACCAGATAACCCATGTTTCGACCGGTGGCGGGGCCTCGCTTGAGTTTCTCGAAGGTAAAATATTGCCTGGAGTGGCGGCGCTGGACGATGCCCCGTAATGCCGGAAATCCAGTCAGGCTTGCGAACACAAACGAGCTCAACCTACTATTTTAGGAGCTACCCGGTATGGCACTCAGAACTCCGGTAATCGCCGGAAACTGGAAGATGAACACTGATATCGAGTCGGATCTGGAGCTCGCACGCGGGATTCTTGAGCAGAGCGACGCGGTAATCGGTGTCGAAAAGATCGTCTGCCCGCCGTTTGTTGCGCTGGCCTCTGTTTCCGAACTGCTCCGTGGCTCGTCGATTCATGTTGGTGCGCAAAACGTCAGCGCGAACGAAAACGGCGCATACACAGGCGAAATATCGGCCGCGATGCTCAAAGGTCTGACAAGTCATGTGATCGTCGGCCACTCCGAACGACGGGCCCTGTACGGCGAAACGTCGGGCGATGTTACAGCGAAGGCGGCAGCTGCCGCTTCATCGGGTCTCAGGCCGATTCTCTGCGTGGGCGAGGCGCTCGAAGTGCGACAGACGGGTAACGCAGAGTCGTTTGTGGCCGACCAGCTGGAATCGAGTCTGGCCGGCTACTCAGACTGGGATGCGTTGATTGTGGCCTATGAGCCGGTGTGGGCCATCGGGACCGGCGAGGCCGCAACTTCAGATCAGGCCCAGGAGATGACCGCGGTGTGCCGCGGCGTAATACAAAATCTGGCCGCCGGTGCAGCAGATTCTGTGCGTGTGCTTTACGGCGGCAGTGTCAATTCTGGGAACATTGCCGAACTCCTTGAGCAGTCCGATATCGACGGCGCGCTCGTGGGTGAGGCGAGCCTGAAAGCCGATGAGTTTTCCAGGCTGATCGCCGCCGCGGGAACGGTTTGAACGGACCGATGAAGTGAACCCTTCATCAGCGCCCAGACTGATCGCCGTCATCGGTGCAACCGCTACCGGCAAGACCCCTGTAGGTGTCGAGATCGCACTTGCGCGGGGCGGGGAAGTGGTCAACTGCGATTCGCGCCTGTTCTATCGCGGGATGGACATCGCGACGGCAAAGCCATCGGAAAGCGAGATGCGAGGCGTACCGCACCACCTCATCGACATCCTCAAGCCCGACGAACATTTCAGCCTCGGCGAGTATCTGAAACTTGCCCGTGCCACGATCGCCGACATCGTCGGCCGCGGGAAATTACCGGTTCTTGTGGGTGGATCGGGACAGTATGTCTGGGCCCTGATCGAAGGCTGGGAGGTCCCCGAAATCGAACCCGACCCGACACTGCGCGCCGATCTGGAACAACGCCTCGAAACCGATGGCGTGGAGGTGCTCGCACGCGAGTTGGTCGCGATCGCGCCCGAAATTGCATCAGACACAGACCTGCTCAATCCGAGGCGGGTTGTCCGTGCGATCGAACGCGTTCAGTCGAACTCGTCAACATCCCACGGCTCCGGTAAAAAAAAAGCCGATGATCCACCATTTGAAGCCATAATGATCGGGCTGACGGTGGAACGCTCTGTGCTCCACCAGCGGGTCCTGGACAGACTCGACTCGATGCTTGAAGACGGCTGGCAGGGCGAGGTCGAAACCCTTCTTGCGACCGGGTACTCGGCCCGGGATAGGGCGATGAGTGGTATCGGATATCGCCAGATGATCAGTCATATCGCGGATGAGGCCGATCTCGCCGAAACTATTCGGCTCACTGCCGTCGCAACGAATCGCTTAATCCGCCACCAGAACAACTGGTTCAAGCAGGACGACCCCAGGATTCAGTGGTTCGACATGACTGAAAACCCGGGCGATCAAGTGAAATCTATACTCAAGTCAACGGCCAACTGGATATCCGGCCCGGATGAATTCCTTCTCCCCGCGGGAGAAGGCTAGGTTGAGGGGGAATGGCCGCGTCCGAATCGTGTAAACAGCCGGGAAAATGCTTCTTGTCACGAACGCTATCTGCCTAAATATTTTCTCTCGAACCAGAACTAAGTAGACAATACACAACGCCAAAACAGCCGCTCGACCAAACATTCGCAGTTTGCCGGGTTCATCCATAGAATCATTTATACGTCTGATCGAATTTCCAGAACAATTCCCCGGAAGAATAAGGAACCAATGGCCTTAGAGTTCGCAAAACTGCACGGCACAGGTAATGACTACATAGCCATTGACGGACGGGGCATCGACCGCGACTGGGGTGCGTTATCAGTAGAAATGAGCCGCCTGGCGTTCGGCGTCGGTTCTGACGGTATCGTTCTGGTCCAGGACTCTGAAACGGCCCAAATCCGTATGCGGGTCTACAACCCTGACGGGTCGGAGGCCGAGATGAGCGGCAACGGGATAAGGCTCTTCTCCAAGTTCGTCATCGACCGAAAAATCGCGCTGCCTGAAGGAAATGCTCTGAGCGTCGAGACAGGCGGCGGCATCCGCACCGTCTGGCCAACTATGGAAGGAGAAAGTATGGTCGCCGCAAAAGTCGCCATGGGCATCCCTACATTCGTACCTGCCGAGATCCCCGTTGATACGACGCAAGCAGGTGAGCTCAGCATCGTCAAAAACTACGCGATTCAGGTCGGCGGACGCGAACTCAATGTCACTTGCCTGGCGGTCGGTAATCCGCACGCGGTCGTAATCATGGACGACCCGGTAGAAGACTTTCCGCTTGTCGAGATCGGCCCCCACGTCCAAAGCCATAAACTGTTCCCGAACCGGATCAACTTCGAGATCGTGAACGTCCTCGATCGGTCAAGGATTCGTGCGCGCATATTCGAACGTGGCGCGGGCGAAACGCTGTCGTCGGGAACGGGGAGCACCGCAGCGGCGACCGCGGCGCGGAGTCATGGTCTGGTCGACGATGTGGTAGATGTGGTCGTCGACGGCGGAGTGCTGAGAATCTCCTGGGACGAATCGGGGGAGGCGTTCCTCGAAGGGCCCGCAGTTGAGGTTTTCACCGGTGTTTGGCCCGACTAAGGCCCCAACGGCTCGTCTGCGAGACTAATCCATGGTCGAAAGTCGATTACGATTGATTTTCCCTGACATCTGTCGAACACCAGAACCACAAGCAATACGGACAAACAAATGAAATTTGCTGAACGTGTCGAAAGCCTTCCTCCGTATCTGTTTGTTGGCATTTCACGGGCCATCGCTGCGAAGAAGGAGCAGGGCATCGATGTTATTTCGTTCGGAATCGGTGATCCCGATATGCAGACGCCCGAGCCGGTGTTGGATGCACTGACCGAAGGCGCGCGGAAACCCGCGAATCACAGATATCCTGAGAGCGAGGGACTACCCGAGTTTCGTTCAGCTGTTGCCGATTTTTACGCCCGGCGTTTCGGTGTAAGCCTGGACCCTGCGACCGAAGTTATAAACCTGATCGGAGCGAAAGAGGGCATTGCGCATGCTGCCCTGTGTTTCATCGATCCCGGCGATATTTCGATTAGCCCGACTCCTGCCTACCCCGTGTACGAAATCGGCACGATGTTTGCCGGGGGAACTACTCACTTAGTGACGTTGAAAGAGGAAAACGGCTACCTCGTCGATTTCTCCGACATTCCTACGGATGTCGCGAAAAAGGCCAAAACACTCTGGATCAACTATCCAAACAACCCGACCGGTGGAATCGCGTCAGTAAGTTTCTTCGACGAGGCCGTCCGCTTCTGCAAAGGGTTCGACATAGCGTTGCTCCATGACGCGGCATACACAGAAGTGACCTACGACGGCCATGTTGCCCCGAGCGTGCTGCAGGCCGATGGCGCAATGGACATCGCGATGGAATTTCACTCACTGTCGAAAACTGCGAACATGACAGGCTGGCGGGTGGGAATGGCAGTCGGCAACTCAGAAATGGTCAACGCACTGATGCGGGTAAAGTCGAATATCGATTCAGGCCTTACGCAGGCGAACCAGGAAATGGGCATCGCCGCAATGGACCTGCCCGCAGAATGGCTCGATAACAACAACGAGGTATATCGTAAGCGCCGGGACAAGGTAGTCTCAGTGTTGAACGAGATCGGTGTTCCCACTGTGGCCCCAAAGGGCGGCCTCTACATTTGGACTCCCGTTCCGGTTGGATACACATCCGCAGAGTTCGCGCAGAGGCTACTTGATGAGGCAGACGTGGTCGTGACACCCGGCAACGGCTATGGACCGGGAGGAGAGGGATATATTCGGCTCTCGCTAACAATCCCCGACGATCAGATCGACGAGGGTTTGCGGAGGTTGTCCAGTCTGAGCATCGAATCCCAGCTGGCGTAACGAGAAGTTCAGAGTTTCCGATCCCCCAAATAATGCCCAAGAAAAGCACATATTCAACCGGACCTTTCCGCGAACGGGCAGTGCTTGTTGGCGTGAAAGTGCGATCGCAGGCAGATTACTGGAGGCTCGAAGATTCACTAGCCGAGCTCGCCGAGTTGGCGCGTGCTGCCGGGGCGAACCCGGTCGCACTGCTCACACAGTCGATGAACATGCCGTCGCCAACGTATGTTGGAAAAGGCAAGATGGACGAGCTTCAACTGGTCATCAAGCGGGAGCACGTCGATACCGCAATCTTCGACGACGAACTCACCCCGAGTCAGCAGAAAACCCTCGAGGACAAACTCGAAATCAAGGTCATCGACCGGACTGCGCTGATTCTCGACGTGTTCGCTCAGCGTGCCAGGTCTCGCGAAGGTCGCCTGCAGATCGAACTCGCACAGACCGAGTACCTGTTGCCACGCCTTGCCGGCCAGTGGTCTCACCTCGAACGGCTCGGCGGTGGAGTGGGCACAAGAGGACCGGGTGAAACACAGATCGAAACCGACCGTCGACTGGTCCGCCGGAAGCTATCTCAGGTGAAAAAAGAGCTTGGGCAGGTCCGCTCGCAACGCGGTCAGCAACGGCAGCAGCGGACCGGGGGCGAGACCACGATCATCTGTCTGGTCGGGTACACGAATGCTGGCAAATCGGCGGTATTTAACAAGATAACTTCGTCCAAGGTCATCGAGCGAAACCAGCTGTTTTCAACACTCGACACGACTACACGGCGCCTTTACCTGCCTTCCGGGACCGGAGCAACGATCAGCGATACCGTGGGATTTGTTCACAAGTTGCCGCCGGTTCTTGTCCAGGCCTTCACGGCGACGCTGGAAGAGGCCCTGGAAGCTGATCTTCTGGTGCAGATCATTGACATTTCGAGCCCTTACGCAGCGGAACAGGCTCAGGTCGTGTCCGATCAGCTTTCAGATATGGGGATCGGCGATACGCCCAGGATTCTTGTATTGAACAAACTCGACCTCGTGGTCGAAGGCCCCGAGGAACCACTGACGCTTGATGTGCTGGGCCAGATCGACATCTCGGGCTACCGGCGGGTGGTCACCACCTCCGCGACGAAAAACTGGGGCATCGTCGATCTGCGTAACGCCATCGACGTCGTGATTTCTCCGGTCGATCAGCTTGTGGAAAATGATGACCAGGAAGCAGCGGTCAACGCCATCCGCTGATACGGAAGTCAACCTCGCTGCGGCGGTACCGGAACCGGTGTCAGAGAGAGACCGGAGACGGGGCAGAAGTAAGTGTCACTACGCCGCACTATCCTTGTTATGTAAAGTAGGAAGTGATATTTATCAGTACTTCCCTCCCCTATGGGGGGGCGCTTCCCTGTCAGCCAAATTTGTGTGCGTCCACACATCGGTAATTGCATCGTGGGCGTATGCTGAATAGGAGGATTTTTTCTTCGCGCCCGTCATGCTTTTGCGTACCTGCGCGAAACCCCATCCCGGTCATCCGCTCCAAAATGAAATTTATTTCCCGCTTCGGCTCGCTCAAACCCGCGGGCTCGCTCAAAATTCTTTCAGTGCTCCCAATCGCGTTAGCCGTGATGCTGATTGCCATGGGCTGCAGCAGCAACGAAGGTGACGGCCCGGCTTCTCGGAACGAGGGTCCGGTTGTCCTCTCAGGCGGCTCCGTGGCCACCGCAACGCCGCTACCTATCGCCGACCAGCCTGCAGAGGTCCCTGACGGCCTCCAAATCGTCTGGGAAGCCTACTCAATACTGGTCAGAGAGTACGTCGCGAGGGAAAAAATCGACCCCGATGTGCTGGCCGAGGCCGCCGTCATCGGCATGCTGGACGCTCTCGAAGACCGTTACACGTCCTACATCTCGCCAAAAACGTTCCAGATCGACCAGGCCGGATTCCAGGGTAAGTTTGGCGGTATTGGTGCCCAGGTCGAGGCCGCTCCCGACCGTAAAGGTGTGATCATCACCCGACCGCTGCCGAACACGCCGGCCGAAAAGGCAGGGATCAAGGCCGGAGACCGCATCCTGGCTGTAGACGGCGAGGACGCCACCGGCTGGAGCGTGCTCGAGGCTGTCAACAAGATCAGGGGCGAAAACGGCACCCCGGTAGTCCTGACCGTTGAACACGTTGGAAGTCTGGATCCAGTTGACATAACAATAATTCGCGGCACGATCGAACAGACGAGCGTCATCATTCGACAGGTGTCCGATACTCCTTATGGCCGCATACGAATCTCGCAGTTCACCGCCGAGACGGCGCGCGAGGTCCGGCAGGGTGTGCAGGAGTTGATCGACGATGGCGCCACAGGGATCATTCTTGACCTCAGGGGAAATCCGGGCGGTCTGCTCTCGGCAACTGTCGATGTCGCTTCCGAATTCCTGACCGAAGGACTCGTGACCTACGAGGTCAATTCACGTGGCAGTCGCCAGGACTGGGTCGTGAAAAAAGGTGGAAAGTTCCCCGAAATTCCGCTGGTGACCCTCGTCGACAACTTCTCGGCGAGTGGATCCGAGGTGCTGACTGGGGCGCTCCAGGACCACGGGCGCACGGTCGTGATCGGCACCAACACCTTCGGCAAAGGGAGCGTAAACCTGCTCCGTGGCCTCTCTAACGGTGGTGGCGTCTACCTGACCATCGGCCGGTGGTTCACGCCAAACGGTCGGCTGATCGAGGAGATCGGGATTGATCCCGATGTTGTCATTGAGTTCGATCTCGATGCGGTCGGTATCAACCCGCAGACCAGCGAAGGCGGCGACCCGCAGATCGAAGCGGCGGTAAAGCAGCTCGACTTCCAGATCGCAACGCTGGCCAGCAAGTAGCCACGGGTGACGCGATTCCCCTCTCCCTTGTAGGGAGAGGGTTGGGGTGTGGGTGGGAGTGTGAGTCGCGGCATTCAGGGATGGAACCACCGACCCTCGCTTGAATTCAATCTCGGGAACTCCGGCAACTGCCCCAACCTACCCGCGGCTTGGCATAACCGCGACCAGTTTCACCTTGCACGTCGAACGCAAAACACAACTAAACTTGAAATATGGCCGATTCCGATTCACAACGCGCCCTCGCCACAAATCGACGTGCCCGCTACGACTACTTCATTAACGAAACGTTCGAAGCGGGAATGGTGCTGCTCGGCTCGGAAATAAAGTCGGCACGCGAAGGCCGGATAAACATCGCCGAAGGCTACGTCTACATCAAGGACGGCGAGGCCTGGCTCGAAAACGCCAACATCGCCGCCTACGCCCCCGCGGGTGAACATGGCCAGCACGATCCTGTAAGACCACGCAAACTGCTGCTCAAGAAAAAGCAGATCAGCTACCTCGACGACCAGGTGCACCGCGACGGGCTCACTGTTGTCCCATTAAAGGTCTACATCAAAAACAGGGTGGCAAAACTGCTGATCGGACTTGCCAAAGGTAAGCGTCAGGTCGACAGGCGAAACACGATCAAAGAGCGTGACGCCAAACGAGAGATCGACCGCGCAATGCGGTCGAAGATCTAGGGATTTCGGTGCGTCAACGACGAGACCCACCCGGCAACGCAAGACCCATTCGGTAAACTTGTCATTCTGAACTTGCCTTCCATCCTGAGCTTGTCGAAGGGTCGAATGGGGTGCAGGACCTGTGCCAAAACGCAACAACACTCCGATTCAAGCAACTCCAATCCGACCCCCATTACCTGATTCCCCGACCCGTGCGGAGGGACCTGGGGTCGCGAGGGCCTTCTACCAGCACCACATCAGTTCCGATATCCCCTGTAGCCTGCAACATCGCCCGCTAGTCATTTTCGTCGCTGCTCCCCCAGTTCCGTTCTGGCAAACTTACACGTCAAAACATCATCTACTGCCCTGCCGGCGTAACAATCATCACGTATCTGCAATACTCCGGTTGTAGAATTGAAGTTGTAACTTGGGGACGCGTGGATTCGACAGGGAGATATCCGCTCGATCGCGGGCCGTGGCGCCGTGCACCACGTAAAAAGCGGCAAAAAAATAAACGGCGAACGAGAATTCGCTCTCGCTGCCTAAAGCGCAGTGACTTTCGACCCAACCCCGGCCTGGCGGGTTGGGATCGAGAGATGAAATGTCAGGCTGCGGTGTTCGGGTCGCTAGTGACGAACATCTAAGGCTCCACTAGCTGGTTGCCGCTCTTGCCACGCCGACGGGGCGGGTGCGGCGACGAGATAACCACCGACGGCTACGCTCGTAGAAGTCAACCCGGTACCCTCTCTGGACGGGGAGTTCGACTCTCCCCCGTCTCCACCAAGAACACAAAGCAGCAGGCCTCGCTCGATTGGGCGAGGCCTGTTCGCGCTAGAGTGCACATTTCTAGACATCTCTCATCCTGACCTGCCCCCATAACCTGTACCACTCGTTATGTTAGTCCGACGGCTTGTTTCAACCTTATTGTCTCCGGTGCTGGCGGCCGGTATCCGAGGCGATCATGCCCAGGCTGCAGTTGGTAGCAATTCCAAGTGAGCTGTGCGGTCGGATCGTGT
>Ga0207991_1001276_pt1 | contig 15590 bp, 10 predicted proteins | sample ETN07SmetaG_FD_185786 | JGI IMG/M metagenome (GOLD analysis project Ga0207991, IMG submission 185786) | Marine microbial and viral communities from oxygen minimum zone, Eastern Pacific Ocean - ETNP2014F14-07SV275 (SPAdes) (version 2) | ecosystem: Environmental > Aquatic > Marine > Oceanic ... | reverse complement strand
CCAGCGGCGATCGCGCGCCAGCACGATACCCACGATGGCGAGGCCTGCGGCGAGATAGATCGAGGGCTCGCGCAGCATGTCGAGCATGCGCACCGAACCGCGATTGGTATCGAGCAGCGAGACGAGCGCCGCCACCACCAGCAGGGCGAGAAGAGCGACCGCGATGACGCTGGTTACGTTCCGTACGCGCATCGCTCACCCCCCTGCCGGTTCGGGCCGCAGCCTCGTTTGGCGATCAGCCACCCTTGCGGCTGTCTTCCGCCGCACGGGCGAGATCGTCGGGCCAGGTCACCTGCGTCTGCGTCTGCGGGTTGAACAGCCCGTCGGGATATTGCGCACCCTCGGCGGCGGCGATTTCCTCGGGCGTGAGGAATTCGCTCGGCTCCAGTGCGAAGACGTCGAGCCCGCGGGTGATCTCGGTCGCGTAGATGCGGCCATTGTACCAATAGGCGCTCCAGTAACCTCCGGTGACCAACTGCTCCTCGTCCACCGGCCCGCGGTCGAAATAGGCGATTTCGACAGGGTTCTTCGCATCGGTGAAATCGATCACCGAAATGCCCCCCTGGTACCATGCCTGGACGAAGATATCGCGCCCCGGCACCGGTATGATCGACCCGTTGTGCGCAACGCAGTTCTCCTTGTCGGTCTGCGGCGCGGGGATCTTGTAGAGGCTGCTGAATTCGAGCTTGCCGTCCTTGAGTTCGTAGATCGCGTTGGCGCCCCAGTCCATCGGGTCACCCGCCTGGCAACGCGGGCGTCCGCCCCCGCCCCATTCATCGGTGAACAGCACCTTCGTGCCATCATTGTTGAAGGTGGCCGAATGCCAATAGGCGAAACCGGTCTCGGTCACGTCGTCGATCCGCGTGGGCTGCAGCGGATCGGAAATGTCGAGCACGATGCCGTTGCCCGAACATGCCCCGGCCGCGATCCCCTTGGCCGGGAAGACGGTGATGTCGTGGCAGTGATCGGTGATGTTCGTGTCCTGCGTGCCTTCGCCGTGGTCGCCGCCGAGCCACAGGCCGGCAATCCGTTCATCCTCGGCAAAGACGCGCGCGGACGAGGTGATCCGCGATGCGGCGGGGTTCGCCAATGGCACTTCGATCACGTCGATGCTGAACAGCGCGGTGTTGTCGCCACCGGTTTCGAAACAGCCTGCCAGTTCCTCGTTGGGACGCACGTAGGAGGTGCCCGAATTGTAGACCACGATGCGCGTGTCGTCCGCGCTCACCACCGAATGCGTGTGGCTGCCGCGGCAGGTCTGCACCTGGCCGACCTGCACCGGACGGGCGATATCGGAGATGTCGAAGATGCGCAGGCCGCGGAACCGCTCATCGCTGACGCGCTCGGCTACCCCGCCCAGCCCGCAATCTACGCGCGCGCGGCTGTCCTGCACGCTCATGAACAGCAGGTCGCCGACGATCGACACGTCGCCCTGCCCGCCGGGACAGACGACCGAGCTGACGAGGTTCGGCATGCCGTCCTCGCCGAGGCGATAGGCATTGAAGCCGTGATAGCTGCCGGCGACCAGCAGGTCGCCCGAGAAGGCCATGTCGGTATTGGCGAAGCTCAGCAGCGAGGAACGCTGGCCGAAACGGTCTTCCTCCTCGCCGTCTTCGCCTTCCTCGCCGCGCCCGGTCGCGCTGTCGTCCTCATCGGCGGCGGTATCCTCATCCTCGATCGCGGGCTGGAGCTGCGCGGGGTTCTGCGGATCGAAGAATCCGGTCGGCTTGGGCAGAGCGGCGACCTTGCGCAGATTGCTGATTGCCTCGCCCGCATCGCGGAAACCGGCGGCCAGGCCGACGCGCGGATCGCTCGACAATTGCGACAACAGCACGTTCATCCGCTCGATTTCGGTTTCCTGGTCGGCAACGATGTCGTTGGTGAACTCGAACATGACCGGATCGTAGGCGCTGCCCGGCTGGCGATGCAGTTCCTCGACCATCTCGATCGCGCCCTGGTGGTGGCGGATCATCAGCGTCAGGAACTGGCGGTCGAACTCGGTCCCCTGCGCTTCGGCCAGCGCTTCCATCTGCGCCGGCGACGCCATCCCCATCATCGCGTGATGCGCGTTATGATCCATCGCAGCATGGTTCATCCCCGCATGATGCGACTTCGGTTGCGCGCCCGCAGCCTCGCCCCGCGCCTCGAGCCAGCCGCGCATGAAAGCGACCTCGTCGGCCTGCGAGCCGTCGATCCGGTCGGCGATGGAGCGCACCGCGTCATTGCTGGTCCGCTCGTTCACGAGCGCCGCCATTTCCACCGCCTGCAGGTGATGGACGATCATATCCTGCATGAACTTCACATCGGCCGGCGAATAGCGCGTGTCGGACAGGCGGATGGCCTCGTCCTCGTCGATCACGCGCGATTGCGCGCCCGGCGCGCCCGGCAGCACGATCGGTGCCTGCTGCGCGATCGCGGCACTTGCGGTGGACAGAAGCAGGCCGGTGGCCAGCACCCGAAAACTCTTGGTCATATTGGCAGTCCCCAAATTTTCCTCGCGCACACAAGGCCGTGCGCGGGGCCAGGGGTCAAGCGCCAATTCCACCAACGACCACAGGCGGTCCGTCAGCTACGCGCGAACTTGCCCCGTCGCGGCCCGAGATAGCCGAACAGATAGGCCCCGACCTTGCGCATTTGGATTTCCTCCGCGCCCTCGGTGATCCGGTAGCGGCGGTGGTGGCGATAGATGTGCTCGAACGGCTTGTGGCGTGAATAGCCGATCCCGCCATGCACCTGCATCGCCCGGTCGGCGGCCTCGCACACCAGCCGGTTCGCCCAGTAATTGCACATCGACACCTTGTCGGAGATCGACTTCTCGATCTCTTCATGCGGCATGTTGTCCATGTCCCAGGCGGTCTTGTAGATCAGCAGGCGCAACATCTCGCATTGCGTCGCGAGCTCGACCAGCGGGAACTGGATCGCCTGGTTGCGCGCCAGTTCCTCGCCGAAGGGCTTGCGGGTGCGCGCATATTCGACGCTCTGCTCGACGCAATATTGCGCTGCGCCGAGCGATGAGGCCGCCTGGCGGATGCGGTTCTGGTGGACGAAGCTTTGCGCCAGCGCGAGCCCGCGTCCCTCGACACCCAGAATTGCCTCGTCGGGCACCCAGACATTGTTCACCGACAGCCGCGGGTGATCGGTGGGCATGTTGAAGGTCCACATCCATTCCTCGATCTCGAGCCCGGGGGTGGGATTGGGGACGAGGAAACAGGTGATCCCGCTGGCATCGCCATTCTCCCCGCCGGTGCGCGCGAACATCGCGCAATGCGTGGCAACATGCATGCCGGTAATCCACATCTTCTCGCCGTCGATGCGCCAGCCATCGACCCCGTCGCGCGTTTCGCGGACCGCCGTGGTTTCCATCCATGTGGCGTCGGAACCGTGATCGGGCTCGGTCAGCCCGAAGGCGACGCGGCGCGTGCCCTCGAAGCCGCCCGTGATGAACTCCTGCTTCTGCTCTTCGGTGCCGAAGGTCTCGAACATCGCGACGAAGGGGAAATTGCCGACGATCGAATGTTCGTTCTGCAGATCATTGTGCAGGCCGAGGCCGCGCTGTGCAAAGCGGTCGCGGATCACGGCCATCCACAGGTTGGAGCCATCCCTGCCGCCATATTTCTTCGGCGCCGAGAAACGCCAGTGTCCCGCTGCGTCTGCCGCCTTGCGGCATTCGCGCAGCAGGTCTTCCCAGTCATGGCTGGGCAGGCCGCCGCGCTCCCAATCGGTACGCGCGTCTTCGCGCCGATGGTCGAAGAAGCGGATATTGTCGTCCTTCGCCACCATCGGCTCGATCGTGTTCTCGATGAAGGCTTCGAGCTCGGCGTAATAATCCTCGAGGTCCTGCGGTATCGCGAAATCCATCAATCCTCTCCCGTCCATTTGTCCCGCGCGCGCACCAGCATCGGGTATTTCGGCACGTCGGCGGCCAGCTTGTCGAGCGCGGCACGGCGCAGTGTCGCCAGCAGTCCCGGCGTCGCCAGCGTGACGCGACCCTCGAGCAAGTCCTGCGCGAGCAGGGCATCCTCCGCATCGCAGCCAGCCGCGTCGTTGCGCGCCAGCATGCCCAGCGCGTTGCGCGCGACCGCCAACTGGAAGCGGTCGTGCCCCTCCATGCGGTCCTTCACCGTAGCCAGCCATTCGCCGATCGCAGTGGCGATCTCGCCCGCGCTGGCTTCTCCGAGCGGTTCGGGCGCGGGCTCCACCGGGGGCATCGCGCGTGCCTGCTCACCCTCGGGCGCATCCTCTTCGAGCAACAGCAGCAGGTCGAGTTCCTGCTCGCTGGTCCGCCGCGAGATAACCACGCGTTCGAGCATGCGATCGTCGCCGCTGCGCCAGAAGGCGGCCATCCGCAGGCAGCCCAGAGCCCACCAGACGGTGCGATAGACGAGCCAGAAGCGGAACCGCGTCGCGTCGACGCTTGCGCCGCTTTCGGCTTCATAGGCAGCGACGTAATCCTCGAGCGAACCGAGGCCCAGCGCGGGTTGGTCGACCCGGGCGAAGCGCCACACCGCCATGCAGCCGAATGCCAGATCCTCGTGCCGGTCGCCGAAATGCGCCAGCTCCCAGTCGAGCACGCCGGTGAGGCGCGAATCCTGAGCCAGCAAATTCCCGAGCCGATAGTCGCCATGGTTCAGCACCGGGGCGACGGGTTCGGGGATATTGTCGCGCAACCAGCGCAGGCCAAGCGCGATGATCGGCCGGTCCGCACCCGCGTCCTCGAACTGCTGCGCCAGCCCGTCGACCGCTTCGCCATAATCCATCTCGGGGACATCGCCCGGCAGGTCGGCGCGCGACAGCGAATGGATCTTTGCCAGATCGCGCGCGATCTCGCGCAGCAATTCGTCCGGTCGGTCCATTTCGAGAATGGCGCGCGGATCGGGGGTACCGGGCAGCGCGCGCATGACGAAACCGCTGCCGATGCCGTCGTCCGGTTCGAGTTCGACCAGTATCTCGGGAGCGGTCACCCCGGCAGCATGCGCGGCGCGGATGATCGCCGCCTCGCTGTCGTGGCCGAAGGGGCGCCCTTCCATGAAAGAGAGGCTCGGCGCGCGCCGGAGAACCAAGTCCTCGTCCCCGCTGGTCAACCGCCAGCTCTCCATCGTGGCTCCGCCGGTCAATCGGTGCACGCCTTCGGGTGCCGGCCTGCCGACCCTTGCGAGCGCGCTCGCCAACCCCTGTTCGAGCGCCTGCGCGCTTTCAGTCTCTCCCATGCAACCTATTTGTGCAGACAAACATGCGATCGCTCAAGCCCGGACCTCATTCGGGTCTGACACGTTGGAATCGCCAACGGATAAGAAACGAGGAGACCCATCCATGCGCCTTCCCCACAACGCCCATGTCGCGATCGTCGATGGCGAGAACTTCATCGTCATGCGCAACACCGGGCAACCCTTCGAACCCAAGCTCGAAAATGCGACCAAACCCGACCTCGACGCCACCAATTACAGTGCCGGCGTTAAGCACCAGGATTCGGTCAGCCAAGCATTGGGCCGGACCGATCTCGACGAGCTTGCACATGGCGCCGCGGCGGCCGAATGGCTCAACGCCAAGGCGGTGGCGGGCGATATCTCCGACCTGCTCGTTATCGCCGATCCCAAGACCCTGGGCGAAATGCGCCGCCACTATCATGGCGAGCTGGAGAAACGGCTGGTGGGAGAGATCGACAAGACCGTGACCGGCGAACCGACCGACAAGATCGAGCAGGTAATCGCAAAGGCCGAATAGGCCCAAATGCTTTAGTTCCGCCACATTTGGCGAATCTGTCGCGCTCGAAACACTTTTCGTCGCGCCATGCTTGTGCCGACCCTGGGGATAGCCGTTAAGCTTCGTCTAACCACATCACGTGTACAGGGTCGGCATGGGCAAACGATTTTTTGGCAGACTGCTGGCGATCGGGACAATGGCTTTGGCCACGCCCGCGCTGGCACAGAACCTGGGTTTCGAATCGCAGTTCGATACGGTGCTCGGCACCGAGGTGCGGACACCGCAGAGCTATGACGCGGTCTATTCGACGCCGCTCGAACGGCAGATCGCGCAACTTGCCGACGGGTCCAACGGCCGCATCGGCGTCTATGCGATCGATCTCGCGACGGGACGCGAAATCGGCGTTCTGGCCGACCAGCGCTTTCCCATGGCGAGCACCAGCAAGGTCGCGATTGCCGCAACTTTCCTTGCCGGGGTCGATGCCGGAAAGTGGAGCCTGACCAGTGAATTCCGGTTGCCACGGCCGGGCGGCGCCTACATGCCCGCGCACCGTCACCTCAGCCTGATGATCAGCAAGAGCTGCAACGATTGTACCGATGCGCTGCTGAATGCCGTAGGCGGCCCGCGCGCGGTCAACAAATGGATGCAGGAGGCCGGTATCGAGGGCTTCCAGCTATCACGCGATATCGCGACGCTGATCCGCGAGGATGGCCGGATCGATCCCGCGTGGAGCGTCGACACCAAGGACAGTGCGACGCCGCGCGCGATGGGTCAGCTGCTCGCGGGTATCTACCAGGGCAAGTGGCTGAGCGATTATTCGCGCCGCGTGCTGCTCGATGCGATGGAAGAGACCACCACCGGCAAAAGGCGCATGCGGTCGGCCTTGCCGCTGAGTGCCAATCTGGCGCACAAGACCGGAACGCTCGCGCGCACCGCCAGCGACATCGGCATCTTCCACACGCCCGACGGGCGGGCGATTGCTGCGGCGATCTATGTCACCGGCCAGAGCCCCTCGATGGCGATCGAGAATGGCAGCCGCGGGCAGAAGCTCGAAGCACGTGCCAATCGCGACGCGCGGATCTCGACGATCACCCAGGCGCTCTATTCGGGCTTCGGTCGACCGCTCGACGAAGGTCGCAACTGGGCCAATGCGGAATATGGCGGCGAATAAACGCTTCCGTCTTCCGGCATAGAAAAAGGGCGGCGCCGCAAGGCACCGCCCTTTCTTTTCGTGAACGCAAACCGTTCGCGAAGCGTGCGCGATTACTCGGCAGCAGCTTCTTCGACGGTTTCGCCTTCGACGGCTGCTTCGACTTCAGCGGTAGCTTCGTCGGCTTCAGCAGCAACGTCAGCCATTGCTTCGTCGGCGGTCGCTTCAACAGCTTCCATGTTGGCTTCAGCGTCTGCAGCCATTTCTTCGCCGGTCGCTTCAGCAGCGTCCTGGGTAGCTTCCGAGCAAGCAGCGAGGGTCAGGGCAGCAGCCGAAGCAGCAGCGAAAAGAGCGATCTTGCGCATAGTTCTAAATCCTTGAACAGCGAGTTTAGGATGCTTCCCGGGACAATCGCCCGTTCAGCTCGAGCCCCCAATTGGGGCCTCTGAGTGTCTAAATAATGGCGGAATTGGGGCACCGCAAGCAGATTCGCCCAAATGGTGCCACATTCTCGCCTCATTTACGCCCAATTCGGCAGAATTGCGCGGTTTGCGAAGTAGCGGAAAAAGGCGCTCGGCAAGCCGCCTAGCCGTTGCTAAGCCGCTTCGCCATGGGTGAAACACCGCATCTCTACCTCGTCGACGGCTCGGCCTATATCTTCCGTGCCTACCACCGCCTCCCCCCGCTGACCGATCCCGAAGGGACGCCGGTCGGCGCGGTTTACGGTTACACGACCATGCTGTGGAAGCTTGCCGACGATTTGCACAAGGCCGACGGCCCGACCCATCTGGCGGTGATTCTCGACAAGTCGAGCCACAGCTTCCGCAACGAGATCTACGATCAGTACAAGGCCAATCGCCCACCCCCGCCCGAAGACCTGGTGCCGCAATTCCCGCTGATTCGCGATGCCACGCGTGCGTTCAGCCTGCCCTGCATCGAGGAACCCGATGTCGAGGCGGACGACATGATCGCATCCTATGCGCGCGCGGCGCAAAAGCAGGGCTGGCACGTCACCATCGTGTCTTCCGACAAGGACCTCATGCAGCTCGTCGGCGAGGAGAACGGCGCGCGTATCGACATGCTCGACACGATGAAGAACGCCCGCATCTACATCGAAGAGGTCGAGGAAAAATTCGGCGTCACTCCCGAAAAAGTCGGTGACGTGCTCGCGCTCATGGGCGATTCGGTCGACAACATCCCCGGCATCTTCGGGGTTGGCCCCAAGACCGCGAGCAAGCTGATTGCCGAACACGGCGGGCTGACCGCTGCGCTCGACGCGGCCGACGGCATGAAGAAGAGCAAGCTCAAGGAACGGCTGATCGAGCACCGCGCGGATGCGGAGCTGAGCCGCGTTCTGGTGACCCTGCGCGAAGATTGCAGCCTGCCCGTCACGCTCGAGGACATGAAGCTCGACGAGGTCCCGCCCGAACCGCTCGCCGCTTTCCTCGGCAAGCATGGCTTCACCAGTCTGCTCAAGCGGCTCGAAGCGGGCAATGGCAGCCCTTCGCGCGCCACCGATCTCAACCCCGCGAAACAGGACACCCCGGGCGCAGCCGCCACCAGCGACGGCAACCGCCAGCCGCTGCCCGATTACCCCGCGGTGGATCGCAGCGCCTATGAATGCGTCCAGACGATCGAGCTGCTGGAGCATTGGGTCGCGCGGGCGCAGGATGCCCGGCTGGTGGCCGTCGATACCGAGACCAGTTCGCTCGATTGCATGCAATGCGATCTCGTTGGCATCAGCCTCGCGCTCGGTCCCAACGATGCCTGTTATATCCCGCTGGGACATGGCGGCAGCGACATGTTCGCCGAACGCCCGGCGCAGGTGGACAAGGCTGCCGCGCTGGCCGCGCTCGCCCCCATGCTGGCGAGCGATGCCGTGACCAAGGTGTTCCACAACGGCAAATACGATCTCAACGTGCTCGCCCGCAACGGCGTCGTCGTCGCGCCCGTCGACGACACGATGATCATCAGCTTCGATCTCGATGCCGGTCGCCAGCTCGACGGCATCGGCGGCGGGCATGGCATGGACGAACTTGCCGAACGCCATCTCGGCCACACCTGCCTGACGTTCAAGGAACTCTGCGGGACGGGCAAGAAGGCGATCCCCTTCGGCGAGGTCCCGCTCGACAAGGCGACCGAATATGCGGCGGAAGATGCGGATGTAACCTGGCGGCTTTACAAGATGCTCAAGCCGCGACTGGCCACCGAGGGCGGAACGCGCATCTACGAGCGGGTCGATCGCGCGCTGGTGCCCGTGGTCGCGCAAATGGAGCGCCACGGCATCAAGGTCGACCGGACGCGACTGGCCAAGCTGTCGGAAGAATTCGCCACCGAGACCGCGCGGCTGGAGAAGGAAATCCACGCCATCGCGGGCACCGAGTTCACCGTCGGCAGCCCCAAGCAGCTGGGCGAGGTCCTGTTCGACACTTTGGGCTACAAGGGCGGCAAGAAGGGCAAGAGCGGACAGTATTCGACCGACCAGAGCGTGCTCGAGCGCCTCTCGGGCGAGGGTGCGGAAATCGCCGGCAAGGTGCTCGAGTGGCGCCAGCTGGCCAAGCTCAAGAGCACCTATACCGACGCGCTGCAGCAGGCGATCAATCCCGAAACCGGGCGCGTGCACACCAGCTACAGCCTAGTCGGGGCGCAGACCGGGCGGCTGTCGTCGACCGAACCAAACCTGCAGAATATCCCGATCCGTACCGAGATCGGCCGCCAGATCCGCGAGGCCTTTGTCGCCGATGACGGCAATGTCCTGCTTGCCGCCGACTATTCGCAGATCGAACTGCGGCTGGCCGCGCACATGGCCGACGTCCCCACGCTGAAGGAAGCCTTCGCCCACGGCGAGGACATCCACGCCCGCACCGCGAAGGAAATGTTCGGCGAGGTCAACCGCGATACGCGCGGGCGCGCCAAGACGATCAATTTCGCCATTCTCTACGGCATCTCGCGCTGGGGGCTCGCGGGCCGGCTCGGCGTCGAGGCCGACGAGGCGCAGGCGATGATCGACACCTATTTCCAGCGCTTCCCGGGCATCCAGAAATACATCGTTCGCACGCTCGAACAGGTCCGCGAACGCGGATATTCTGAAACGCTCTTCGGCCGCAAGACGTGGTTCCCGCGCATCTCCTCGAAGAACCAGGCCGAACGCCAGGGCAGCGAGCGTGCGGCGATCAATGCGCCGATCCAGGGGACCAGCGCGGATATCATCAAGCGCGCCATGGTGCGGATGATGCCCGCACTCGAAGCCGCCGGGCTGGGCCATGTCCGGATGCTGCTGCAGGTCCATGACGAACTGGTCTTCGAATTGCCCGAGGGTGATGTCACCGCGGCATCCGAAGTGATCGAACGGGTGATGGCGGGCGCCGCCGAGCCTTCGGTCGAACTCGACGTCCCGCTGGGCGTCGAAATCGGCACGGGCACCAGCTGGGGAGCGGCACACTGACCGAGATCGAAGAATTCGTCGCGCGCACGCGTGACCCCAAGTGGATGAATGTCGCGCTGCTCGGCGTGATCGCCGCCGCGATGTTCGCCACGCTGTTCCTCGTCTACCAGACGGTGGAGGCCGAACGCGCGCAGCGCGAACAGGTGCGGCGGACGGTAGAGGTGCTCGAAGAGCTGCGTCAGGTGAGCCGCTCGGCGCTCAGCGGCGAGACGGGCCAGCGCGGCTATTTGATCACGCTCGACCGACGTTATCTCGCGCCCTACCAGGCCGGTCGCGAACAGATCGATCCCGCGCTCGAGCGCATTCGCGAACTGATCGGCGACGATGCGACCGCACGCCAGACCGAACTGATCGACCAGATCGACGCGCTGGCGCGTGCCAAGTTCGACGAGATGGCCGGCGGCGTTCAATTGCTCGAGGATGGCCGCTTGCTCGATGCACGCCGCGCGATCCTGACCGACGAAGGCGTCGAGACGATGGAGCGCCTCAATCGCGCGATCGCCGAGATGCAGGACATCGAAAACGAAATCCTCGCCGAGCTGAGCACCGAGGCCGCGCGCACCGAGGCGCGCGTATTGCCGCTGCTGGGCGCGCTGTTCGTGCTGCTCATCCTGGCCATGTTCGCCGGCGCGCGGTTGGTCGGGCGGGCGGCGCGGGCCGAGGCCGAGGCCGCGCAGGCAGCGGTGGTCAGCGAGGCGCGCGACCGTGCCGACCTGCTGGCGCGCGAACTCAACCACCGGGTCAAGAACCTGTTCGCGGTGGTGCTCGCCATCGTGCAGATGAGCGCGCGCGACAAGCCCGAGGCGAAAGAGGTAACCGACAGCATTGCGCAGCGGATCAGGGCGCTGCTGACCGCGCATGAAGTCAGCCAGGGCGAGCTCGAACGACCGGTGGCCTCGCTGCGCGCGCTGGTCGAAACCTCGCTCGCGCCCTATCGGTCGAGCAAGCATCCCGCGAAGATCGAAGGCCCCGACGTGATGCTGCCGGCCAAGCGCGTCACCCCGCTGGGGCTCGTGCTGCACGAATTGACCACCAATGCGGTGAAGTATGGCGCATGGCGCAAGGAAGGTACCGTGCATGTCACCTGGACCGAACAGGACGGATCGGTGCGGCTGGAATGGCGCGAGACGGGAGCCGAGCTCGAGGAGTTGCCCGATCGCAAGGGTTTCGGCAGCTTGCTGATGACCAGCGCCGCACGGCAATTCGGAGGCACATTCGAGCGCGATTTCGATGCGGACGGGCTAACCGTCACCATCGTGCTTCCGGTGGGTGACTAGGCTTGCCCATGCGCCTACATCACCATAGGCCTTAGCGCATGCTCGACCGCTACGACCCGCGTAACTGGCCGATTTCCTATGAAGGTGTGATCCACACGCTGATCGTGCTGGGCAGCGCAGTGCTGCTGGCGCTGGTCGCGCACTGGGTGGTTTTCGCGCTGCTGCGCCGGCTTGCACGCAGTTCGGAGAGCACGATCGACGACATGGTCGTCGAAGCGGTGCGCAAGCCGCTGCGCTGGGCGACGATCGCCTTTGCCATCGCCGCCGCCGCAGAAAACGACGCGCTGGTGGGACGCGGCTGGGACATGCTCGCGAGCTTCCTCGTTCCCGCGGTGATCGGCTGGGTGGCCTATGCGATCGTGCGCGGGCTGGCCCGCGGCTACGAAGCGAAGATCAGCGAGGCAAGCGATCCGGTCGCGCAGCGCGGGCGGCTGACGCGGATCGCGATCCTTTCGCGCACGGTGAAGGTGGGGATCATCATCGTCACCGTTTCGCTGATCATGCTGAACATCCCCGGCGTGCGCGACGTCGGCACCACGCTGCTCGCATCGGCCGGTCTGGCGGCCCTCGCAGTGGGTGCCGCCGCGCAGCCGGCACTCAAGTCGCTGATCGGCGGCCTGCAGATGGCGATCACCCAGCCGCTACGGATTGGCGATCTCGTCAAGGTCGATGGCCAGGCTGGCCGGGTCGAGGAAATCCGCATGAGCTTCGTCACCATCCGGACCTGGGACGAACGCGTGCTGGTGGTGCCGACCATCCGGTTTCTGGACGAGAGTTTCGAGAACTGGTCGCGCATCGACGAGCGCCTGACCGGTCCAGTGATGCTGCATCTCGATCCGATCGCGGACGTCGAGCCGATCCGCGCCGAATTCGAACGCTACGTTCAGGCGCACGAATTATGGGACGGGCGCAATCTGCAACTGCTCATGACCGAAGCCTATCCCGAGAGCGTCGAACTGCGCCTGTCGATGAGCGCGGAAACCATCGGCGACCTGTGGGTGCTGCGCTGCGGGGTGCGCGAACACATGCTGGCTTGGTTACGCGAATACCAACCCGATGCGCTGATCAGGCATCGTCTCGAGGTTCCCGGCGGGCACCCCAAGGCCGAGGAACCGGCCGCGCCCTGACCTGTCGCATAAGCGGCGGATCGAGAGCGCGGCTGCGGTCCTAGCCGGTGGTTTCGGGCCCGTGCTTCTCGTCGCGCGTGCTTTCGACCATGCCGTCGTAGAGGAAGCCGATCGGCCGCACTTCGGCCGCGCGCTTCTTCAATTCGCCGCGCATCTTCTTGTATTCGGCTTCCATCTTCGGGGTCACCGTCGCCCGGCTGTCCTTGAGCGCTTCAGCGAAGTCGGTCGCGGAAACTTCCTGCACCTCGCTGCCCACGCGGTGCAGGGCATTGAGGCCCGCACGACGCACTACGTCTTCGAGATCCGCCCCGGTAAAGCGCGCGGTCTTGTCCGCCACGACGGCCAGATCGACATCCGCTGCCAGCGGCATGTCCTTGGTATGGATGCCGAGGATCTGCTCGCGGCCCGCCTTGTCGGGCGTGCCGACATAGACCAGTTCATCGAACCGGCCGGGGCGCAGCAGCGCCGGATCGACCAGCGTCGGGCGATTGGTCGCACCGATCACGACGACCGACTGGAGCTCTTCCAGCCCGTCCATTTCGGCAAGGATCGTGTTGACCACGCGGCCCGTGACCTGCGGCTCGCCCTGGCCGCTGCCGCGGGCCGGAACGAGGCTGTCGATTTCGTCGATGAAGACGACGCAGGGCGCAACCGCGCGGGCGCGCTTGAACATGCGCGCGATCTGCTGCTCGCTCTCGCCATACCATTTCGACAGCAGGTCCGAGCTCTTCATCGAGATGAAATTGGCCTTCGCCTCCTTGGCCACCGCCTTGGCAAGCAGCGTCTTGCCCGTGCCCGGAGGGCCATAGAGCAGGAAGCCCTTCGCCGGTCGGATTCCGAGGCGATGAAACGCCTCGGGGTTCTTCATCGGCAGTTCGATGCCTTCCTTGAGCTTCTCGATCGAATCGCCCACCCCGCCAATGTCGGACCAGCCGACCTTGGGGACCTGGACCATGACTTCGCGCATTGCCGAAGGCTGGATCCGCTTGAGCGCGGAGAGGAAATCCTCACGCCCGACATAGAGCTCGTCGAGCACTTCGGGCGGGATCGTTCGCTCGTCGAGGTCGATCTTGGGCATGATGCGGCGCACCGCATCGATCGCCGCCTCGCGCGCCAGCGCCGCGATATCGGCGCCGACGAAGCCATAGGTCGCGCGCGCCAGTTCGCCGAGATCGACCCTGTCGCCCAAGGGCATGCCGCGCGTGTGGATTCCGAGAATTTCGCGCCGCCCCTGCTCATCGGGGACGCCGATCACGATTTCGCGATCGAAGCGGCCCGGACGGCGCAGCGCCTCGTCGATGGCATCGGGTCGGTTGGTGGCCGCGATCACCACGAGGTTCGAACGCGCCTCCAGCCCGTCCATCAGTGTCAGCAATTGGGCGACGAGGCGCTTTTCGGCCTCGCCCGGCACGCGGTCGCGCTTGGGTGCGATCGAATCGATCTCGTCGATAAAGACGATGGCGGGCGCATCCTTGCTCGCCTGTTCGAACACTTCGCGCAGCGCCTTTTCGCTCTCGCCATAGCCCGAACCCATGATCTCGGGTCCGTTGATGGTGAAGAAATTGGCATCGCTTTCGTTAGCGACCGCTTGCGCGAGCCGCGTCTTGCCGGTGCCCGGCGGCCCGTGCAGCAGCACGCCCTTGGGCGGATCGACACCCAGCCGGGTGAACAGCTCCGGGTAGCGCAGCGGCAGTTCGACCATTTCGCGCAATTGCTGGATGGTTTCCTCCATCCCGCCGACATCGTCGTAATTGACCACCGCGCGCGCATCGCGCGGCGCCTCGAATTCGGCGCGCAGCTCGACCTCGGTATCCTCGTCGATATGGACGATGCCCTTGGGGCTGGTCGACACGACGCTCAGCCGGATCTGGGTGAGCGCATAGGCGGGCGCGTTGAACATGCGGCGCACTTCGGGGGGCATGTTCTGCACCGGCTGCTGGCCGGTGGTCGCCACGAGGTCGCCCGCTACCAGCGGCTTGCGGAAAAAGTTGCGCTTGAGCGCCTGTGCCGGACCCTGCAGCCGCATCTCGCGCTGCGCGGGGGCGAAGACGACACGGGTCGCGGGCCGGGATTCGGCCACCGCCACGCGCACATGTTCGCCCGACCCGACTTCGGCATTGCCGCGCTGAAGCCCATCGAGCCGGATGACATCGAGGCTCTGGTCTTCGTCGTAGGCAGCCATGGCGACCGCCGCGGTCGCGCGCTTGCCGGTGATTTCGACCAGGTCGCCCTCGGTGATCCCCAGCGCCTGGAATGCGGAACGCGGCATGCGCGCGATGCCCTGTCCGCTTTCTTCCTGCCGCGCCGCTGCAACCTGCAGCCTCACTGTGGTGTCGTCTGGTGTGGTTGCAGCGTCCGCATCGGCCATTGAGCTGGGTTCCCGTTACCTGTTCGCGTCGTGCGGCCCCAATTGGGGACCGGGCTCATCGGATGCAATGAGCGAGCCCTGCGCGAAGGTCCAGCGGGCAAGAAAAAAGCCCGGCTGGCGAACCAACCGGGCTTGGAAGTCTTGGGAGAGGATGCCTGAAAGGCACGTCCGATATGTTCGACACCACGGTTTTGTGCAAGTGCGAAAAGGACAAACTAGATTGCACAAAGCGCAACGGTCTTTCGCATTGCGCGCCTAAAGCATTGTATTTCAATTTCTTTACAATGCATGCTCGGCGCGGATCTCTTTTTGCAGCGCACAATATCCGACGGTTTGTGCACTTGCAGCGCAGCCGGGCGCACGGAATCGAGGCGGGCCCTAGGGCGGCTGCGGGGCGAAGACCAGCCCAATTTGCCGCCTCCCGAGCGAGTCTTTCCTCCGAAGCGGGCGGTTCGGGATCGCATTCGCTGCTATGAACTGCCGAAACGCAACCGACTCGACCAACGGAGCCTGCCCCATGATT
>Ga0207991_1001274_pt1 | contig 15599 bp, 11 predicted proteins | sample ETN07SmetaG_FD_185786 | JGI IMG/M metagenome (GOLD analysis project Ga0207991, IMG submission 185786) | Marine microbial and viral communities from oxygen minimum zone, Eastern Pacific Ocean - ETNP2014F14-07SV275 (SPAdes) (version 2) | ecosystem: Environmental > Aquatic > Marine > Oceanic ... | reverse complement strand
TCTTCAAAATTTTATTGAAAAGGGAAATCTCGTCCAGGATGCCAATGCATGTCTATATCTGTACCAAATTTCAATGGGAGATCATACCCAAACAGGCATTGTGGCAGCGGTTTCTATTGATGAATATAATAATGGACTGATCAAAAAACATGAGTTTACTCGATCGGAAAAAGAGGATGACCGTACCCGTCACATTGAAATTACCAATGCCAATACAGGACCGATATTTCTTACCTTTCGAAACGATGGAAAACTGAAAAATGTTACTTTAGAGAATTTAAATTCTCATCCAGATATTTCATTCACCGCTGATGATGCTACCTTTCATACCCTTTGGAAAGTTGAAAATAAAATCCAGGTTGAGCAATTAATCGACTATTTCCAAGCAATTCCTACTTTGTATATTGCTGATGGCCATCACCGGGCGGCTTCTGCTTCTCGGGTTCAGAAACTGAGAAGAGATGCCAATCCCAATCATACTGGAGATGAACCGTATAACTATTTTTTATCGGTTATTTTCCCCCATGACGAAATGCAAATATTAGATTATAACCGTGTTGTAAAAGATTTAAACGGGTTAACTGAGGAGCAATTTTTTGAATTATTAAAGCTAAACTTTTTAGTGACTCTTATCACCAATCCCCCATCACCGATCTCCGAAAATAATTATTCCATGCATCTAAACGGCAATTGGTACCAATTAAAAGCAAAAGACCACATCAAATCTGATGACCCCGTTGAAGGCTTGGAGGCATCTATTTTACAGAATTCTCTACTCACTCCAATATTAGATATTGATGACCCCCGCACCAATAAACGCATTGATTTTGTAGGGGGAATTCGAGGAATGAACGAACTGGAAAGACGTTGCCAGACGGATTGCGCTGTGGCATTTGCATTACCTCCCGTTTCCATCGAACAACTCCTATCAGTAGCCGACTCAGGACAGGTCATGCCGCCCAAATCCACTTGGTTTGAACCAAAACTCCGGTCCGGTATGGTAGTGCGCTTGTTGGATTGACATCAGTATATGATGAAATTCCGCTACCTCATTCTACCCATTGCAACCACTCTACTCATTTGGGTACTCAATACCCGAATAGGTACACTTCCCCCATTGGGTAAATTCCTTGATCCATTTCATGGCTATCTTGCCTTGGTAGATTCGGATGATCTCAAGCGCCTTCACATGGATACCCCTCAACTTGAATCACCGGTTACCGTCATTTTTGATAGCCTGCGAATTCCTCATATTTTCGCCGAAAATGACCATGACCTCTATTTTGTTCAAGGGTACATTATGGCATCTGAGCGACTGTGGCAAATGGAATTCCAGACCCACGCTGCCGGTGGACGAATGAGCGAAATTGTAGGTAAAAAAGCATTGGGTTATGACCGATTCCAACGACGGGTCGGTATGAAATTTGGCGCAGAAAATTCTCTAAATGCTATTGAGAAAGATCAACAGTTATCACCCATGGCAGATGCTTTTACGGAAGGTATTAATACCTATATTGCTTCACTGCCAGAAGATCAATATCCTCTGGAGTATAAAATATTGGATTATGCACCAGAACCTTGGACACCCCTCAAAACCAGTCTGCTGCTAAAATATATGGCCTGGATGCTCACAGGGCGAAACACCGAACTCACCTACACCCGTATGTGGAATGAAATGGGCCAGGATGTTGTAGAAGAACTTTTTCCCATTTACCCCTGGTTTGTAGATCCCATAATTCCCCCGGGAACAAAATATGATTTTAATCCTCTGCCACTAGATCAACCTCCCGATTTGTATCAATCCAAAGCTGACAGAGGGAATATTATTACCCAAGAACATGAGGGCATCGGCAGTAATAACTGGGTGGTTACCGGTAGCCGTACAGAATCGGGAAATGCCATACTAGCAAATGATCCCCATTTGGGATTAAACCTGCCATCAATCTGGTATGCCATGCATTTGGTGAGCCCAAATCAGAATGTTATGGGGGTATCACTCCCTGGTGCCCCTGGTATTATTACAGGATTCAACGATTACATTTCATGGGGTGTGACAAATGGTTATGATGATGTGATGGACTGGTACGATATTCAATTTAGGGATTCCACAATGACTGAATATTTTCATGATAATAAGTGGAAGCCCACCCGAAAAGTTGTGGAAAAATTTAAAATTAGAGGTGGAATGACTTTTAGTGATACCATCACTTATACACATCATGGTCCGGTGGTTTGGGATACTCCCTATCAAACTTTATCATTAGGAGAAAAGAGTATTAGAAATTCAATCCGTCAGGTTTCTACAGGCCGGGCATTGAGATGGTTGGCTCATGATGAATCCAATGAATTACGCACTTTCTATTTACTGAACACAGCTGAGAATTATGATGATTATGTACATGCACTTGAATATTTTAACTGCCCTGGGCAGAATTTTGCATATGCAGATGTAGAGGGTAATATCGCCTTATGGCATGCGGGGAACAACCCTGCAAAATGGGAAAAGCAGGGCATGTTTATCGGCGATGGAACGGACCCTCGGTACGATTGGCAGGCAGTGGTCCCCCATGAACAAAAGCCACATATCAAAAATCCAAAACGGGGGTATATTGGTTCTGCCAATCAACATCCTACCACGTCAGATTATCCTTATTTCCTCAGTGAGTTTTATTGGGCAAGTTTCCGCTGGAATCAAATCCATACGCGATTAGACACACTGCATTCTGCCACTGTACAAAATATGCTGGATATTCAATTAGATAACCGCTCTGTATTTGCTGAAAAAACCATGCCTATAATATTACGAACTTGGAAAAACCATCTGAGGAATGATTTAGAAAAACAGGCTTTCACCATTCTTTCTAATTGGGATTATGAAATGGATGGTCATTCTCCCGCCCCAACAATGTACAGATATTGGTATGCTCTCTTGGAAGAATTAACCTGGGAAGATGATCTTGGTAAAGATAATGATAAATTTATTTGGCCCTACCGGGATAAAATGATGGAGCTCATTTTGACCAACCCAGAATCTCACTGGTTTGATAATAAAACAACTACGCAGATAGAAACATTTTCTCATCTCTCTCAACAGGCATTTCATAAAATGGCTATAGAATTACAAGGTAAATATGGAGATGATATAAAGACGGAGTGGATTTGGGCAAAACATCAGGGAACCGATATTAATCATTTAGCTAAAATCCCTGGAATGGGTGTATTGGATTTGCCCACATCTGGCGGAAGTGATATTCCTAATGCCACAGGTACTACCTTTGGTCCTTCCTGGAGATTTGTAGTTGAAATGGGAGAGAAGAAAGTAGCTTATGGAATTTACCCCGGTGGACAATCAGGTTTCCCCGGAAGTATCTATTATGACAATATGGTGGATGATTGGGTGGAAGGTATTGCATATCCCCTATCTTTTTCAGATAATCCTGCAGAAATATCAGGTGTAACCATAAATTTGGGAAATGGAAAATGAAACGGATTCTTTTAATTTCACTCATTTGTTTTTTTGGTCTTCCATTTACTCCCTGGTGGATGTTTTGGATCATACTTGGCGTGGGCGGATATTTTGCTAATACTTATAGAGATGCTATAAGAATTGGCATTACTGCCGCAACCCTCACCTGGGGTATCAAGCTGGGGATTGGAGTTTTCACAGGCGGCTCAATTCTTATGCAGCGAGTTGCAGATATGATGGGTTTGGGATCTTCGCTTTTGCTGATACTAGTTACCTTGGTTTTAGCAGTAATTATGGGTGGGCTCAGTGCAGTAAGTGGGCATCAATTGAAAATGTTATTTCTTTCACCCAATTCAAGTCCAAAAAACATGTAACCTTTCCAAAGGTTTATTGCATCACTTATTCCTTCTCCGGACCCTTAATCCACAAAAAATTATGATGGTGGTAAATCCAATAAATAATCCTGCCTTCTGCCGACCAGGATAATTTATGCTGCTATTCGTGTGCATAATGAAATCATCATTCATATAATCCTGTAAATCGAAGGACCAGAAGAGGGTATCACCAGCAGAGGAGTCAGCATTAGTATATTCCAAAACTCCAGGGAGGATGAGTTGAAATGAAAAACTATCATCAATAAGGTCCAGCGTTATGTGCAGCTCATCTTCCAGCAATTTAAAAATGGAATCCATTTCATTGTAGAGGTGGGGTGATGCGGGCTGCATAATAATGTCTAATCCCATATTCTTGTAATAATCAATTTCTTCCAAAATAGTAGAATCACTTACCATTTCCAATTCATTATTTTTCCAATTTTGTAATTCAGCAGTAATGATTGGACGAGTATTCCATTCTATTTCGGCTTGATTTAATGTTTCTGTTAAAAGATACATAAGGGCTTCTTTAAGCCACCCCACAGGTGGATTTTCTGTATCTAAAATGAAATGTTCAACCTTGGGGTATTTACTGCCCACATTGCGTCCCCCAATTTCAGCATCAAAAGAAAAAGTTTCCCTGAAAATCCAATTAAAATACTTCACCTTAATTTTATGTTTTAGCAAGGATTCTATATAAATTGAATCCCCTTTATAAAATGTACTTGGAAAATATTCATTACGTTTAAATAAACGGTGGGCGGTGTAGTCAAAAGATTCAGCTTCATTATTTTCTAAAGTAGAATTAATGGTCCATTTTGCACCAATTGGAAGAGGAAAATCAAAATCGGTGAGGTCATTTTTATCCCCATGACCTTTGTACTCTACTTTATAACTTCCATCAGGTGAAACAGTAAAAGAGAATTTATGCTCAACACAGGAGAAAAATAAAATGAGTACTAATAGATGTCTTTTCATCATTCTTTTTTTAATAGTTATAGATGGTATTAAAATTGGTCATCAGTATTTTCAAGTTTAATATTTCTATCTTATTTGCACACCAACCGGTTCCACCACATTCCCTCGGTTTAAAAGAAAGTCCGGATCAAGTGCCGCTTTGGCTGAACGTACTTGTTCAGCAGCTTCTTCACCATAACATTTAAGAAAGTCCGGGCGTTTGCGTTTGCCAGTTCCATGCTCTGCAGAATAAACACCATCTAATTCCGCTGATTTTTCTATTATCTGATGATATACTTCCAGTGCCTTGTGCTGTTGTTCTTTGGTGGGAATTAAATGAAAATGCAGATGGCAGTCCCCCAAATGGCCAAATAAGAGATACTCAATATCTGCAGTTTGTAGTATTGAATGAGTTACATCTAAAAATTCCGGAAAATTATCTGGTGGTACAATGGTATCTGTCAAAATACTCCAGGTATCCAATTGACGTGTTTTCTCCAAAGCATTAGAAGGGATGGAGTGCCGCGCTTCAAAAAATGTCTGCCAGTTTTGGGGAGTATTTAGCAGTAGAACCCCATCCTCATGAATACCACAATTTGATTTTGTCAATATATTTAGCCAGTCTTCGGCAACATCTTCCACAGTTTCATTATAAAGGGGAATCTGCAGATAAATCCCCACTTCAGAGTTGGAATTAAATAATATTTCCCGATGATCCATAAAAGTTTGACAATTATATCCAAAATATTCCAGGGCAGTAATTTGGGATAAATCCCCATTGAAATGATTGCCTATATACTGATGAAATCGGACAGCATCAATTTCATTAGGTAGTGTGAAAAACATGTCTAAAAATTCATCAGGCATTTCTTTAAGTCTAAAAGTAGAAGATGTAATAAGCCCAAAAATTCCCTCTGACCCTACCAAAAGGTCAACCAAATCTACGTGCCCGTTTTCATCTGAGAATGGTCCGCTGGCGTTTTTAATATCCGGGCGCGGATAAGATGGGACTTTAACATTGACCTCACCATCTGGAAAATCAATTATGAACTCCCCATTCTCTGAAATATAATCTCCTCGCTTACAGGAAATTTTAAATCCATTAGGAGTTAGAAATTCCAATCCTTCCGTCCAATAGCGCGTAGCTCCTGCAGGTCCCGGAATAAATCCAGAAGCATTACAAGATAGCGTACCACCCACCATAGCTTCCTTCCGGCTAGTGGGGTCCACTGGATAATGCAATTTATTATTCGATTGCCTCAAGGCTTCCTTTCGCATATCTTCCAAATAAATACCCACCGGAGTTGTGATTGTTTTTGAAGCGGAATCAACCTTAACCTTTGGCTGTGTCATTTTTTCAATTGAGAGGATCACTCCTCCTTCTGGTGTGGCACTACCCGTTAGATTGGTTCGTCCTGCAGATATTGTCAGGGGAATTTTTACACTCTGGCAGCAGCGCAGTAACAATGCACATTCCAGCTCATTTATCGGACGGCATAGAACTTCTGCATTTCCGTTTATGTTAGAGCAATCCCGCTCATACCCATTTACAATATCTAAATCAGAAGTAATATCAATCTGGAATTCCAATGAGAGAAATTCTACCAATTCTGAAATGGTTGGGATTTTCTCCGCCCAAACTGAAATTTTCTCAACGACATCATTTCCTAAAATGGAGTGAATAGGGATTCGGTTATTGCTCATATAATTAATAAATCTTGAGTTTCAATTTTATCTAACTCTAACTGCCTGTTAAATTACTCCCCAATTAATAATTAATTTTAATGAAACTTGACGGACTTGACTTTTTAGATTTATCCAGCCATTTATCAGAAAATGAAATCATGGTTCAGCAATCCACACGGAAATTTGTGGATAAGGAAATAATTCCCATTATTGATGAACATTTTGAAAATGGCACCTTCCCTGATAATCTCACTTCAAAAATTGCAGAAATGGGATTCTTTGGAATAAACCTTCCAAAAGAAGATGGTGGCGGGGGAATGAACAATATTATTTATGGATTAGTCTGTCAGGAAATTGAACGGGGTGATTCAGGTATCCGTTCCTTTATTTCTGTGCAGAGTTCTCTGGTAATGTATCCCATTCATGCTTTTGGCAGTGACAACCAAAGAAAAAAATGGCTTCCACTTTTAGCAAAAGGAGCTGCAATCGGTAGTTTCGGTTTGACGGAACCAGATAGTGGCTCTGACCCCGGCAGCATGAAAACATTGGCAAAAAAAGTGGATGGGGGCTTTATACTCAATGGCACTAAAATGTGGATTACCAATGGAAGCAATGCGGATATTTCCGTTGTCTGGGCAAAGACTGACGATGGAGTTGTGAAGGGCTTTCTGGTTGAAAAAGGAATGAAAGGCTTTTCAGCCCCAGAGATGAAACATAAATGGTCACTAAGAGCATCCAACACCTCAGAACTTATAATGCAGGATGTATTTGTGCCGGAAGAAAACTTGCTCCAGGGGGTTGAAGGATTAAAAGGTCCTCTCAATTGTTTGAGCCAGGCACGCTACGGAATTGGCTGGGGTGCCATTGGATGTGCACTGGCTGTATATGAAGCCTCCCTTAAATATGCCAGGGAACGCATTCAATTTCAAAAACCTATTGCCTCCTTTCAGCTGGTACAGGAAAAGCTGGTGTGGATGCTCACCGAAATTTCCAAGGGTCAACTTCTGGCTTACCAAGTGGGAAAAAATAAAGATGCCGGTACAGTGACCCCTCAGCAGATTTCCATGCTGAAACGCAACAATACCTGGGTGGCCCGGGAATGCGCTAAACTTGCTCGTGAACTCCACGGTGCCAATGGTATCTCCGGCGAATACCCCATCATGCGGCATCTCATGAATATGGAATCTGTTTATACCTACGAAGGCACGTTCGACATGCATACGCTGATTTTAGGACAGGATATTACGGGAATCCCGGCTTTTAGATAATTTATTTCTCCTAAATTGGTTATCCTTAAAACAAAAAGTCTCATTATTAACTATAAAATAAATAATTATGTAAAACGTAATTCCCTGTTAATTTATATTTTAAATTACTATTATTCTTTGTCCAAATGAAATTTGCTAATGAATTTACCCGGAATATTTTATTCTGGATTCAGCAAAAACATTGGCTACTCATCATTGCCATTTTAGGCGTAGTGATGTATCAACTGCCATACCCGGAGGGTATTTCTCCTTCAGGATACCGCACATTAATTCTGAGCATTATTGTCATTTCCCTAATCATTACCGAGCCGGTTCCCCTGCCGGCTGTTGCTTTGCTCATCGCTGTTTTGGAAGTGGTATTTCATATTGCTCCTCCGGCAGAAGTTGCAAAATCCTATATGAATGATTCCGTCTTTTTTATTATGGGTTCGCTCATGATGGCTGTGGCAATTGTTCATCAAGGCTTGGATACACGTTTGGCATTGGGAATCATCCGCCTTACCGGAAATAAAGTGAAAAATATTGTCTTGGGATTCACCTGTATTTCGGCACTGCTCTCATCCTTTATCGGAGAACATACGGTGGTGGCCATGATGCTTCCGGTGGGACTTTCACTGGTGCGAAACTGCGGAAAGAACAAACCCATTCCCAATTTGACAGCGCTGATTCTGTTCAGTATTGCCTATGGATCAACGGTGGGTAGTATTGGCACACCATCAGGGGGAGCGCGAAATGCCATCATGCTGGAATACTGGCGCGCAATTACCGATAGTGGGCTGACACTTACCTATTTTCAATGGATTATTATGGCCTATCCCATGGTGATAATTGGAATGCTCAGCACAACCTTTCTTCTCCAATTGGCTTTCAAACCCGAATTCAACCGAATGGATACAGCTATCCGCCGCCTTAAAATTCAGGTAGCGCATAAAGGGAAAATCACCGGCAACGAATTTTTGACTATCCTGATTTTCGTTATTGTGTTTCTCTGCTGGATTTTCCTCAATGAGCAGTATGGCTTGGGAATAATCGCTATTGGCGGTGCATTTTTATACATGGCAACGGGATTGGTAGAATGGAAGCAGGTGAGCCAAAATACTAACTGGGGGGTAATTCTCCTTTTTGCCGGCACTATTTCTCTGGGTGTGCAGATGAAAAACACCGGTACTGCTCTATGGATTGGAAATTCACTCATGAGCCTATTTTCCCCATTAATTGATCAATTTACTATGATTCCCTATATACTGAATATTTTTCTCACTATGCTTTTGTCAAATATCATGAGCTCCAGCGGGACTGTGGCGGTGTTGGGACCCATTACCTTGAGTATGGGGGGTGATCCTGCTTATATGGGTATGACCACAGCTATCTCATCGGCATTTGGTTATTTTTCAGCTATCGCAGCTCCTGCCTGTATGATCATTTATTCTTCGGGTTTAGTAAAAATGACTGATTTTCTAAAAGCAGGCTGGCGAATGGCTATAATGTCAACCATTACCCTGTTATTGCTTTACAAATTTTATTGGCCTCTTATCATTGGCTTTACAAATTTTAAATAGGAAATAATTATTATGAAATTTCTCATCGCACTAAAAAATACCACAGATGAATCTAAGAATATTCTGGAGATTGGCTGTAAAATTGCAGAGGGATTTTCTGCGGACTTAACCATTTGTTATATTGGCAAACAGTCCAGAGCGCTCATTGAAGGAGATGTAAATCTTGCTCGCCAAACTCTTTCTGAATGGAATATTCATCATCCCGGTTTAGAAGTTTTGGAATGGGCATTTAACATTCTCAAAGAAAAGGGCTTTGCTCCGGACTCCGAGTTTAATATTAAAAATCTGGTAGAAGAAAAGGGGCGGATTCGAATGGTGCTTCCTAAAACAACCAACTATCAAATCCGCCTGGTGCTTCGTGAAGGTGATCTTTTATCTGAACTAAATAAGGAAGTGAAACATGGCGAGTTTGACATTGCCATTATGGGTTCTCCCAGACGAAAACGTATGACCAATAAAATTTCTCAATTTTTAGATACCAGTATATTTTTTGTGAAAAATTTTAACCCTAATTGGAATTATAAAATATTACTCTGTGTGGATGATTCACGGGCAACCAAACGGGCGGTCATTTTAAGTACACGAATTTCTAAGCAATTTGATGCTGAGATTATTTCGCTAACTGTGAGCAAGACCTCCTTTTTTGGCAAGGGCTACCGGAACGCCCACACTTGGGCCGAGCGGTATTTGAAGCGGGTGGGAATCCCATTTGAGTCTAAATTACTTAGTGGAAATCCAGTGGATGTGTTTGTGGATGAAGCTGGTGAGGATCATATAATTATTATGGGTAAAGCCAAAGGGAATGAAATCCTAAAATTTATATTTGGTAGTAAACCCATCCACACTGCACAACGTTCCAACTGCCCGGTGTTGATGGTGAATTAAAATTGAATTGGATTAAATTGTAGTGGCACAATGCATTGTGCCACTAAACAATAACCCTAATCACTTTTCAGTCTGGCAATTCCAGCAAATACCAAAAGAGGCTGGATTCATCTTACTGCAATTTTTACACTCCCACTGGGTACTCTCTTCAACATCCCCCAACATTTTATTTTCGTAGTCTTTTACAATTTTTACTGCCTCCTCAAACTGATCTTCGTTCACCTTCACTTCAACCTGGGCAGCATCAATGGGTAGACCCCCTATTCCTATGGTAAGGCTTTCCCCTGCTAATGAAACTTCAATACCGGATTGCTCCAGCAACCCCTTGATTAAATGGGCTTCCGGGGCATTGGCTGCGGTGTACAGGGTTTTAATCATCTGATATTCCTTTCCATTCATTTATAATTAACTTTGGTATGGGATAACTGAGAAATTTACAATGTTCTAAAGGGAATTTGGTAAGAGGTTTTTAAATGAGGGACAATTTGTTGGGGCACAATGCCCGCCATAGGTGGATAAACATTGTGCCAATCCAATACTGTTACCCCAATATCGTATTCACTATGAGTACGATATCCAGAATGTCAATATTGCCATCCTGATTCATATCTGCTGCCCAGAGTTCGTAATCGGTGGGAGTGGGGTTCGCACCCAAAATAATATTCACCGTTTGAATGACATCCAGTATATTGATGAGGCTGTCATCATTTACATCGCCGGCAATTCCTCCTGTACTGCCAATAAGTTCTTCTAAAACATACATCATCCATTCGGTGTCAATTTCATTATTAGCGTATTGGAGGATGCCTTCCTGATCTACAATGAAATCCCGGGGATATGGAGACCCATCATTAGGAAGGTAGTAGTCATCATAGGTGTAACCTCCTTGCGGGCCACCCGGACTTCCGGGATCAAAAATAATAGGGAAAGTGAGACTGTTTTCTTCTACAAAATTATCTATTTGGTCTTGGTTGGAAGTGTTGATAATACCTACCATAATAACTCCATCTCCCTGATACTCCTGCCAAATAGTGGTTTCCATATCCGATAACTCCGGACTGCAGACGGGTCACCCAGGGGAGAAAAAGGCGATAACCACTATCTCTCCCAAGTGGTCAGATAGTTGGAAACTCCCTGTACCGTTGGCCATATAATCCAGGTCAAAATCAGGAGCAGGTTCACCGATATTTGCGCCGTCAATATTTCCGTTAGTCTCACAGATAATTTCAGGTTCGTCAGCATCATTGGAGTAAATCCGGTAAGCCCCAGAGGCGTTGGCATTGCTAGCAGTATAGATAATTTCTACTGTTTGCGTTTCTCCCGGATTCAGGCTAGTAAGGGGATTTATCACAGTAAATTCTGAATTGGTTGTATAGTTATCTGTATTTGTAAGGGTTGTATTTCCATTATTTATAATATCTAGCGAGAGGGAATAGGAAGCACCATTTTCAACATAGGGGTAATTCAGTTCCCAGGTACTAAGATCAATATCCGGTCCCGCTATTGCACCAAATTCAAAAACTTGTACGGATGCCCATTCAGCGGAATATATAAATTCTTCTTTGGCTGCAATGGCCATGGTGCGGTTGCCCGTATTTTTATACCCAACCCTATTAAGAGATTCTCCGTTCCATTCGAGCACTTCCACATCATCCCAGTCGGCCACAGCCAATTTATTACCAGATAATGCAATTCGGTGCGCCATGGTAGTAGTGTTATAGTTATCCAAATACTGTGGGTTTTGAGGATCAACTAAATCATAAATATCAACTCCATCTGAACCCAGTGCAGCATAGAGATAGTTGTTATAAACTACCAAATCTTTCACCGCATTGGTTGTTTGTACCTGATTTATAAATGATGGTGAGTGAATATCATTTACATTTACTATCAGAATATTTTCATCATCAGCGATATAGGCGTAACCGCCAGCTAAAGCCACTGCCCAAGCATTATTGGTTACAATAGCTGAGGTTTGAATAGGGTTTGCAGGATTGGATATATCAAATAGTAAGACACCATCCGAATGAGCACAGACTGCCAATGTATTTTCTTCCAGATCAAGGTTTTCCAACAGAAGGTTGCTGGTATTTGAAACAGAACCCAGACTCTGGGGATTGGATGGATTAGAGATATTGACCACAAACAATCCATTTCCATTATTTGAGGTGAAATAAGCATAATTCCCCTCTGCTCTAACGCAGTTGCTTTGAGTGCCACCCCAGCCACCTCCGGATAGATTGAAATTTGTTAGATGATTGAGATTGCCTGGATTGGATATATCATAAAATTCAATTCCCTGGACCATGGCTGAAACAATGAGGACATCACCCACCACCTCTGCATCTAATATATGATTGGCAGCCGGGTTATGATAATCTGAAAGTGTTAGGTTTAATGAATATCCGAAAGAAAATAGAAAAAGAAATGAAATTAGGGGAAAAAAATGATGAATTCTCATTCGATTATCCTAACCACTTAATACAAGGTTTGCCAAAGTAACGATATCTAAAATATTAAGTGTTTCATCGTCATTCATATCTCCCATAGGGTTGTATTCACCGGCAAGAACAAGATTCACCAGGGCAACAATATCCAAAATATTAAGTATACCATCCTCATTAATATCACCCAATAAATTTCCATCAAAATAATCTAGTGCATATTTCTGTGCCCTGGCAATGACTGTATTAGCGCCACTTTCAGTATATTCCCATACTATTTCGCCATTCTCTGTTACTTCCAGAATATGAGCGCTGTCGCAATCTGTGATTAGGGTATTTCCATTAGGCTGCCGGAAAGAGCCACCCTGCATAGCGGTAAAAATATTTTCCTCATATGACCATATATAAGTTTCTGGTCCATAAGGTTCATCATCTTGTATTGTATAATTTCCTTCGGAATCAACAGGGGGGATAAATTCTAAAACAGCAGATTCACCCCAGGGTCCCGAGCCACTATGGTAGTTATTGAAAAGGATAAAATTGTTTTCACCGGGATAGCCATCAGGAATCCAATTAATACTGTGCTGGTCACTTAAAATTCTGTCGGAATTATCTCCACGGTCATAATTTTGCGGGTTGCCCCAACGATACAGAAAATCACCACCTTTAGCATAGTTACCACCCGTATGACTGGCTGCTTCCTCGGTTGTTGTGCTGTGGTCAATTACGAAAATTTCATGTTGGTAGCGAGATGAAAACACAATTTGATCAAATTCTGCATTATAATGAATTGCATTGATATGAATCCAATCCGCGTTGGCACCACCGGGTCCAGCGGCAGTTCCCACATCACCGTTATTGATATCAAACAATTCGGGATGCTCAGAAATTACGGCAAAATTAGGGCACGAGGAACAATAATCCTGCACCAGATGATCCCAGAGATGCCACTCCCAGACCACTTCTGCGCCACCGTTTCCATCAGGTTGTATTTCAAATATTGTCTCAGACCACATCTGATTTAAGGGATTATCAATTTCTTCTCTTCCCATTGCATATCCTTCTGAGGCTGTTTTCTTCTCCCAGGAAATCATGAGTACATTGCCATTGGGCAGGGGTTCTACATCGTGGTGGTGTTGATAATCGTTGTTAGAAAGTATATACTCCCAAATTAGCTCACCCTCCCAGGTAAGGCATTGAACTGCGCCTCCTACACCACCGCTTTCCATTGTTGGGTTGGAAACACGATAGGGATAAAGTAGAAAAGTATTCTCAAATCCGGGTTCATCTCCCGGTATTAAATAGGGCATACTGGCAGGACCTAAAGGATGATCCCAGGATTGAATGATATTGAGATCATTATCCATCAGTTTAGTGGTTGAATTATTTTCAAATCCGATTTGAGGTGTAAAAAGGGTATATCCCTCAAATATGTCTTGAGAGGAGGATATTCCTAAAATAACCAACAATAAAATGTATAAATACTTATTATTCTTCATATGTATAAAGAAAATAGAAATATTCCATATATAAAAATGTGAACTGGCTTAAATAATTTAATTACCCAAAATTAGGTTCACGAGGGAAACGATATCCAGAATATTAAGAGCATCGTCCTGATTAAGGTCGGCAGCATCTACATAATCACCTGCAAGAACCAGGTTCACCAATGAAACGATATCCAGAATGTTTAATGTTCCATCGCCATTAATATCGCCCAGAATTGTATCATCAATATTATCAAAATAGTCCAGTGGATATTTTTGTGCCCGGGCAATATTGGCATTATTCCCTGAGTGGGTATAACTCCAAACTGTTGTACCACTTTCAGTAAATTCTTTTATAACAGCATCATCGCAATCTGTAATCAGAGAATTTCCATTTGGCAGCCGAAAGGCTCCACCCTGCATTGGGGTGGACATATAGGGAGAAGTCCAAGTCTCAGAACTGGGGCCAAATGGTTGCCCTTCCTCAAGAAAATAGTTTCCATTTTCATCCACTGGTGGAGCAAATTCTAAGGCTTCATTTCCTTCATTATTAAATAAAATAAAATTACCTGCCCCCGGAGAACCTTCAGGTATCCAGTTAATACTGTGCTGACTGCCTATTATATGATAGGAGTTGTTTCCCCTGTCATAGTTTTGGGGGTTGCCCCAGCGATACAGAAAATCACCGCCTTTTCCATAGTTGCCACCACTATGACCAGCAGCTTCCTCGGTAGTGGTGCCATGATCAATGATAAAAATTTCATCATGATGGTGGTTTGAAATGACAATTTGGTCAAAATTGGCATTATAACTGATGGCATTTAAATGCATCCAGTCTGCATTGGCTCCTCCAGGTCCGCCGCCACCCCCGATATTTCCAAGATTTATGTCAAATAGCTCGGGATGATCAAATACTACGCCATAATTATCATCACCAGGATCCACATCCTGTATAAGATGATCCCAGAGATGCCATTCCCAGACCACCTCTCCGCCACCAGAACCATCATACTGAATTTCAAATATGGCTTCAGACCACATCTGGTTTAAGGAGTTTCCATTTAAAGATGTGCGGCCTGCTGAGTAAGCCTCTGTAGCTGTCTTTTTTTCCCAAGCGATCATCAAAACATTCCCATTTGGAAGGGGTTCTACATCGTGATGATGCTGATAATTGGTGTTTGACAGTACATACCCCCACACAAAATCACCGTCCCAGGTGAGGCTCTCAAATGCGCCACCCACACCGCCGCTTTCCATTGTAGGATTATTCACCCGGTATGGATAGATGAGCAGGGTATTTTCCCAACCGGGTTCATCCCCGGGAATTAAATAGGGCATACTGGCAGCACCATTGCTATGTGACCAGGTTTGGATGTTATTAAGATTATTATCTTTCAGATAAGTTGTGGCTCCGCCTCCACCACCTCCACCACTTCCTGGGGTGAATAGTGTATAGCCTTCAAAAACATCCTG